>OMGR01000029.1_pt1 | contig 116102 bp, 97 predicted proteins | sample 1646061 | NCBI WGS metagenome assembly OMGR01 (sample SAMN05578583, study PRJEB25193) | human gut metagenome | biome: Human Microbiome; feature: human-associated habitat; material: feces | host: Homo sapiens | place: USA:Birmingham | reverse complement strand
CATATGGTATTGAAAAAGACTGGGAGGCAGTACAGGCAGCTATTGATATCCCCTTCAGTAACGGATTACTGGAGGGGACAGTGAATAAAATTAAAGCGGTAAAAAGACAGATGTACAATAGGGCAGGAATTAAACTACTGAGAGCGAAGATTATTTATTCACAATAGAAGAAGTACCACCAAATTTGACGAAGAACCGAAATATTCTCTATTATGCTGGAAAATGTGATGTCAATGACTGCTTTATTCTACGGATTCGCTCTTTATGAGGGGTATAAATTCTCTTTCCGTGCACAGAAACACCCCGAGGGTGGTAAGATTTGAATTTAAATTATTAATTTTGCACCCGTTATTTTAGAATATACATTATCATATATACATAAAACAATATGGAATTAGCAAGTAAGTACAATCCCGCTGACGTGGAGGGAAAATGGTACCAGTATTGGCTGGACCATCATTTATTCAGTTCGAAACCCGATGGCCGTGAACCTTACACCATCGTCATTCCGCCCCCGAACGTCACCGGTGTGTTGCACATGGGACACATGCTTAATAATACCATTCAGGATATTTTAGTTCGTCGTGCCCGTATGGAAGGCAAGAATGCCTGCTGGGTACCGGGAACTGACCATGCTTCTATTGCTACTGAAGCTAAAGTAGTAAACAAACTTGCTGCTCAAGGCATCAAGAAAACCGACCTGACTCGTGACGAATTCCTGAAACATGCTTGGGATTGGACAGACGAACACGGAGGTATCATCCTGAAACAACTTCGTAAACTCGGTGCATCCTGCGACTGGAATCGTACTGCTTTCACTATGGACGAGAAACGCAGTGAAAGTGTACTGAAAGTTTTCGTAGACCTGTTCAATAAAGGATTGATCTACCGTGGTGTCCGTATGGTAAACTGGGACCCGAAGGCATTGACCGCTCTTTCTGACGAGGAAGTGATCTACAAAGAAGAGCACGGAAAACTATATTACCTCCGCTATAAAGTAGAAGGTGATCCGGAAGGACGCTATGCCGTAGTGGCAACTACCCGCCCTGAAACAATCATGGGTGACACAGCGATGTGTATCAACCCGAACGACCCGAAAAACGAATGGCTGAAAGGTAAGAAAGTGATCGTTCCGCTGGTAAACCGCGCCATCCCTGTGATTGAAGATGATTATGTAGACATCGAATTTGGTACAGGTTGCCTGAAAGTGACTCCTGCTCATGACGTAAACGACTATATGCTGGGTGAAAAGTACAACCTGCCTAGCATTGATATCTTCAACGATAACGGTACATTGAGCGAAGCTGCCGGTATGTATATCGGCATGGATCGTTTCGATGTTCGTATACAGATAGAGAAAGACCTCGAAGCTGCCGGACTGCTGGACAAGACAGAAGCCTATACAAATAAGGTAGGTTACTCGGAACGTACCAACGTAGTGATCGAACCGAAACTATCTATGCAATGGTTCCTCAAGATGCAGCATTTTGCAGACATGGCATTGCCTCCGGTAATGAACGATGAACTGAAGTTCTATCCTGCAAAATACAAGAATACCTACCGTCACTGGATGGAGAACATCAAAGACTGGTGTATCAGTCGTCAGTTGTGGTGGGGACATCGCATTCCTGCTTACTTCCTCCCGGAGGGCGGTTATGTGGTAGCTGCTACAGCAGAAGAAGCATTGGCAAAAGCGAAAGAGAAAACCGGCAATGCCGCCTTGACAATCGAAGATCTCCGTCAGGACGAAGATTGTCTGGATACCTGGTTCTCTTCCTGGTTGTGGCCTATCTCTTTGTTCGACGGAATCAACAATCCGGGTAACGAAGAAATCAACTATTACTATCCGACCAGCGACCTTGTGACAGGACCGGATATTATCTTCTTCTGGGTAGCCCGTATGATTATGGCAGGCTACGAGTACGAAGGACAGATGCCGTTTAAGAACGTTTACTTCACAGGGATCGTTCGTGATAAACTGGGACGTAAAATGTCCAAGTCACTCGGTAATTCTCCCGACCCGTTGGAGTTGATCGAGAAATACGGAGCTGATGGAGTACGTATGGGTATGATGCTTTCTGCTCCTGCCGGAAACGATATTCTTTTCGATGACGCACTTTGCGAACAGGGACGTAACTTCTGCAACAAGATATGGAATGCTTTCCGTTTGATTAAGGGCTGGACAAATGCTAAAGGCACTATTGAGATTCCTACCGATGCACATCTGGCAGTTCAGTGGTTTGACCAAAGACTGGATGCGGCAGCTGTTGAAGTGGCCGATCTCTTCTCCAAATATCGTTTGAGCGAAGCGTTGATGCTGGTTTACAAACTGTTCTGGGATGAATTCTCTTCCTGGCTGTTGGAAATCGTGAAACCTGCTTATGGACAGCCTGTCAATGGCTTTGTTTATGATATGGTTCTTAGCTCTTTCGAGCGTCTGCTTGAATTGCTGCATCCTTTTATGCCATTTATCACAGAAGAATTGTGGCAACAATTGCGTGAGCGTGAACCGGGTGAAAGTCTGATGGTTACTCAACTGTTTGAACCGGTCGGAGCGAATGAACAGTTCCTGGCAGACTTTGAAGTAGCTAAGGAAATCATCAGTAATGTCCGTAGCATCCGTTTGCAGAAGAACATTGCTCTGAAAGAAGAACTCGAATTGCAGGTTGTAGGCACTCATCCGGTAGAGAAATTGAATCCGGTGATTATCAAGATGTGTAACCTGTCTTCCGTAACAGTGGTAGAAAGCAAATCAGAAGGCGCTGCATCTTTCATGATAGGAACGACCGAATTTGCCGTACCATTGGGTAATATGATTGACGTGGAAGCCGAAATCGCCCGTATGGAAGCCGAATTGAAGCATAAAGAAGGATTCTTGCAGGGAGTGATGAAGAAACTTAGCAACGAGAAATTCGTCAATAATGCTCCGGCTGCCGTTCTTGAACTGGAACGTAAGAAGCAAGCCGATGCGGAGAGCATCATTAATTCTTTGAAAGAAAGTATTGCGGCTTTGAAGAAATCATAATCCTTTGATACTTAATTTTATATAATAAAGGGCATCTCAATTCGTTTTGGGATGCCTTTTTTTTGCACTAAAGAAATTAATACTATCTTTGCACCCAGAAGATAAAAAAAGAGATTAAGAGACTGATAGTGAGTTAGATTTATTGTCGTTACCCATAAAGGGGTTACGAATTGGTTATAGTACAGATGTTTAGGTTCTCTGTGCTTTGCATAACATCAAATAACTCCTGCTCTTATTTATACTGCAAAAGTAATTCAAAAAACTGACATATCCATAAAGTTTATACAATTAAATACGGGTATCATTCCATATCATCATTTTCATCATAAAAACGTCGCCTCATAAATTCAACGACAATTTTCCGATAAGGGAGATAACCGAAAGAAACACATCCCCATTACCGTGCGTTAAAGCACCGTAATGGGGATGTTTCATTTTACAAATCGGTTATATCATTCCTACTCTTACATAATTTCCATCTGCGATATTCCACTGTTCAACGTTCATTTCTTGCAAAGTTACAGCGATGTCCGGGTAAGTCGCAAGGTCGTGACGAGTTTGGAGAACAATCTCCACCTTTTCAGGTAGTATTCTTCTCCAAAACCTTGCGTGAAATCCACCCCTCGCTGTGAGTGAAAGCAAAAAATAAATTGTTTCACTTTTAATATTTTGCAATATGAACACTTTTTCTTTTCCTCAAATTTCAGTGAGTTACAAGGATGCCGACGCATCAAGACGTATTTCGGTAAAATCTTCACAGACAAGTTATGATATACTCAAGGAAGCATACGAGGATTGTATGCAGCATCATGAAGAATGCTGGGTGATGTTTCTGAACCGCTCGCACAAGCTGCTCGGTTTGTCCTGCATTTCCAAATGCGGAATAGATTGTACATTTGTGGACATCCGCATCATAATGCAGACCGCATTACTTACACATACATCGGCTATTATTCTAAGCCACAACCACCCGTCCGGGAACATGATAGCCAGTTCAAGCGACAACGCCTTGACAAGCCGTCTGAAGAAAGCCTGCGAACTGCTTGACATAAAATTGCTCGACCATATCATTCTGTCCGAATCAGGATATATGAGTTATGCAGATGAAGGGATGCTGTGAAGCACCCTTTTTTATTTTCCTTTTCAATTTCGCCTCTGTTTCGTCATCCTCCATATCCGTCTTCAGTGGATCGCTTCGAGGACGTTCCGTTATCAGTCGCAAAGGAAACTTCGGGTTTTGCCGGTAAAACAAGGTCAAGCCTCCTGTTTTTGAAAAAATCTCCACGCCTCCGTTGTCGGGTAGTATTTTTTCAAAAAACCTTGTTTTCCCCAACCGCTTCGTTTATGGGGCAACTGAAACGAAAACGACCGAAGCGACCGGAAGACGCATAAAAAAAATGTCGGATGACGAGAGGCGAAAAAGAGAACGAAACTCAACTCCCTCAGCTCTCAAATCCGCATAAATAAAAATCAAAAAGCGAAAAGGATATGAAAGCAGGACAATACATAGTGCAGACATTGCGGAGATTGGCAACCGCATTATTGAGAGCCATTATCGGCACAATCCTTTGGGCAGGTGCTTCCGTCATCGGCATTGCAGGCGAGGTTATCTGCGGAGTGTTCCGTATCGTGTTGGGCGTGTTTGTTACGCTTGTTTCAATAATCGCCTTCTTCGGCTTTATCGTATGGTTATTAACAATTTAACATCCAAGTATATGAAAACGAAAAGACATTCAAAGACAGCAGCACAGCAGTGCAGATATTACGAGGTGGACAACATCTTCGAGTATATGGTGGAAACCTATATCAACGGCAATTTCAGCACCTTTCAGCAGCTATTCCGAGAACTCCGCAAGGACGCAAGGGAGGACTTCATGGACTTTCTGTTGAGCGAGGTAGAGCCAATCTATTGGCGAGAGATTTTGAAAATGACCATTCTGTAACCCATTAAAACGACTGACGATATGAAGACAACAGACCATTTCAAGAGAACGATACAAGCCTATTTGGAACAAAGGGCAGCGGAAGACAAACTCTTTGCGGTGGCATACCGCAAGGAGGGCAAGAACATAGACGATTGTGTAACCTACATTCTCAACGAGGTGCAACGGAGCGGTTGTAACGGCTTCACGGACGGAGAGGTGTACTCTATGGCAGTCCACTACTATGACGAGGATGATATAGAGGTCGGAAAACCCCTTTCTTGCCAAGTGATGGTAAACCACACGGTGGAACTTACGGAGGAGGAAAAGGCGGAAGCACGAAAAAGAGCAGTCGAGCAGTACCAGCAAGCCGAACTCCGCAAGATGCAGGAACGAGGCAAGAAGCCGACCGCCAAACAAGAAACCAATGTCCAACCCTCATTATTTGATTTAGGCTTATGAAACCGAGAACACGCATACAGAGAGAGGTAGTCCGTTTATCACACGGACTGCCCAAACCGACCGAAAGTCAGACCGCATACGCATTTGAGCATTGTTTCAAGCACTATGCACACCGCACGAAAGGCGGTATCATCACTTGTACAGAGTGCGGACACCGATGGAAAAGCAAGCATCAACTTGCCGAAAGCATTTGCGGATGCACCTGCCCACATTGCGGAAAGGAACTTGAAATCCTTGATACACGCAAACGGGTATTCAGAGAGAACGCATATTATTCAGTCATTACCACACGGAAAGGCTATCAGGTGGTACGCTACTTTATGGCAAGGGCAGCTTTCAAGGTGGGACAGCCTGCCGAGTATTCATTAAACGAAGTAGTGCAGTGGTGGTTCGCACCAAACGGAAAGTCGGAAATCATAGCAAGGCTCAGAAGTATGCACACCCTATATTACGATATGTGGAACGAATGGAGTGATATTGAATTGAGGGGTAACAAGAGCCATAAGGCATACGACATCGGAGCATACAAGACCTACCCGACAATCAAGGTCATACCCGAACTGAAACGCAACGGCTTTGATGGGGACTTGCACAACCTCACTCCGCAAGAGTTGTTCCCTGCCATTCTTACCGACAGCCGAGCGGAAACACTGATGAAAGCAGGACAATATCCGATGTTACGCCATTATCTGCATCGCACTTTCAATATCGGGGACTATTGGGCATCCATTAAAATCTGCATCCGTAACGGCTACACCATATCCGACGGCTCTATGTGGTGCGATATGATAGACTTACTCCGTCATTTCGGCAAGGACACGCACAGCCCGAAGTATGTTTGCCCGACCGACCTCAAAGCCGAACACGACAGGTTGGTACGGAAACGCAACAGACAGAGGGAACGCGAGCAGCTGAAGGAACGGAAGCAGGAAGCGAAGAAGTACGAAAAGGAATACCGCAAACTCAAAGGCAAATTCTTCGGTATCGTCTTTACAGATGGAACACTGAACATCCGTGTATTGGAAAGCGTGGCGGAGTTTGCGGAAGAAGGAACGGTAATGCACCATTGCGTGTGGTCTAACTCTTACTACCTCAAAAAGAACTCCCTCATCCTTTCGGCAACCATAGACGGGGTACGCATTGAAACGATAGAAGTGTCGTTAAAGACATTCAAAGTGGTGCAAAGCCGTGGAGCGTGCAACCAAAACACCGAGTACCACGACCGCATTATAGACCTTGTGGACAGCAATATGAGCCTAATCCGCAAGCGAATGAGAAAAGCAGCATAGTATAAACTCTAAAACGATAATGATATGGAAGTAAGAATTGAAAGTATGGTTTGTCTGTGGGACGATAAAATCCCCACTTTGTTCCTTGAATTTGTAAACCTCCTCACATTGACAACAAGTGAGGAGGGGTTAAGAAAAGGTGTAAAGGAGTTTGCCGAAAAGCACGAACTTGACAGGTTCTTCCTTTACGGCTTCGGCTCTCACCACTTCTACCTGCACCAACGCTATACAAGCAATCCCGAAATGGTGATGAGCAACAGAATTTTGTCAGTACACTTCTAATGACACATAAGGATATGGAAAGAAAGAGAAAACTTCATTACTACAAGTATATCGTCAAAAGGCATTTGAACGATATAAGGGCACATATCGGACAATCCAAGAACGAAATGAAGAGAAGCTACGCACCCGCTATGCCGCCCAATTAAGTGTCTATGCCGAAGCACTCGGCATACAAGAGAGATATTTGGAAAGATTTATTCAAAAATGAACGATTATGACAACACGAATGACCATCAACGGAGTAAGTACCTGCACGGAAGTAGGTACGGAGAAATACGAAAGTTTCCAATCGGGTTTCGGCAGACGCAAGCGGACACTTGTGCAATACGACTACCGAAGCGAGGACGGAGAATTGTTCTCCTGCGTAAAGCCGACATTGGACGAGTGCCGAACCGCAAGGGACAAATGGTTGAACAAGAAACAAGGAAAGGAGGAAATACAATGAACACAACCTATCAGACGATAATCGTCAAGTTCAAGGAAACGATAACGGAATTGAACGGCATTTTCAGTGATGTGCAGTTTTGGGGAGTGGCAACCCTCAAAGAGTGGATAGACGACTACGAAAGCACCCGTTTCACGCAGACAGACAGCCATACGGCAGTCATCACGAGCGAATACAATATGGAGTGTGTGAAAGAGTGGTTGCACAGACATAGCGAGATAGTCGAATTGACAGAGTATTAACAGCGTGAGGCGGTGGAAACACCGCCCTCACCCAAAAACAAGTATTGAACAGATAAAACAGAGAGTATTATGATAGCACAGACGATTTTACAGCAGATGGGAGGACACAGATTTGCCCTTACGACCGGCAGCAAGGATTTTATCGGTTTGGGCAACGGCTTGCTGATGAGCCTTTCACGGAACAAGACTTCCGCCAACCGCCTTGAAATCATTTACGACGAGGGGTTAGACCTCTATAATATGCGTTTCTACCGCAAGACATTCAGCAAAAAGACCTTCGAGAGCAAGACGAAAGACATCGCAAAATACGAGGGGATATATTTCGATATGCTGGAGGAAATCTTTACGGAGGTAACGGGGTTAAACACCCGACTTTTTTAAGCGGTGGCGGCATTTGCCGCCGCTACTTTCTTTCAGTGAGCAAGGGGCGGACAAAGAAAGTAGCAAAGAAACCATTGTCCATATCTACGATAAATAAAAAATCCGCAAGGGTTTACTTGCGGATGAATATATGTTGGGTCGTTATTTTTGGGTGGAGGGGGATGATAATCTCGTACCGTTGAACTCCACATTTCTGCTTCGTCTCCATACCCCTCAACGATTTGATACGTTTAATCATTTTTGTTGTTCCTTTCTGAATTTCCTTATATATATTCCTCATAATTTCGCTATACTTTTTACGGTTAATAACTATGTTTTGTAAAGCTCTCGCCATACTTATTGTTTGAAGTACGATTTGGAAGCCGATAGGCAAAAATGGTTCAACGATGTCAAAGAACGAGAGAATCCAATTTCTTCTACTTATAAAAATAACAAGAGATGTGCCAACTATCAAGTATGACACATCTCTTGTCAATTTGTCAGTCATTTATGCCATATATGGCAATGCAAACTGTTTTTCCGTATTCGGTATCGTTACTTCCACGGTTTTACAACAACCAATGAATCCAATGGCTTGTGTATAACTGGCGGATTAGTGCCGGAGTCCACATCTTCGCCTTCATCCCCGTTGTCGTGGTTGAAGTCAAATTCCAATTCGCAGGACGTGCCGAAATTGTCCTCCACGACCACGATGAAATTCTGGGACTCATCGCATTGTGAGGTGTAGTATAGGCGGAACTTTTCGTTTTCAAGCAGGTAGCGGTCGTTGGGCAGCAAGGTCAGGTTGTTGTCCAAAGAGAGCGCCCCCTCCCCGTCATACTGAAAATACCGTATCGTGTAGAGTGCATCCGCAAACTCTCCCGACCGTTTGAGTTCGCACCGTATCTCGGCGGTTTCTCCTCTCGCCAGCTCCTTCGGAACGGGCATCGTCTCCACCGTAAACTCGTAAGACTGCTGTACCTTCAATTCGTCATTGCAGGAGGTCAGGCTGACAAGTGCGGCAACCATACAGCCGCACATACACATATTGATTATCATTCTTTTCATTGTCATTTCGTTTTTAATCAGTTAATGATGAATTTAATTCCCAATCCATACTGCGTATGGAAATGTCCCGTGCTGCCTCCCCAAAGGAAACGCTCACGCACGGAAGCGGTCAAGGCGATACGGTCTGCCAGATAGACCTCCATTTCAAGGGTGGCTGCACAGCCGTATATGAACGCATCCTTGTTGTTCAGCCGGGAGCCGTCGTAAAGCAGTTTCTCGCCCCAATTCACGGTCTCATACCCGACGAGAGCCGAACCGCCTATGTAGAGGAACATGATTTTCCTGCGGTCGGAAAGGAAGTTGTAATAGAAACCGCCCTCCGCCGTGAACTGCGATACCGGCAACCTTATCTCCCTGTACGGCTTGTAGCGTTGCAGGTATTCCGCCCCATATACCCATTTGTTCCCTCCTTTCGTATAGGACGAGAGAGCCGCACCGAAATAATATCCAGCTTCATTCTGCAAATCATCCGTGTAGAACCCGTCTGCCATGCCGCCCCTGAGTTCAATGCCTTTCATCTTGGGCAGGCAGCGTTGGGCGTGTGCCTGCCCCGTGAACAGGGCAAGCGACAACACCATCAAGAACAACATCTTTCTCATATCAGCGTACTTTCAGTTCGTTGATGACCTTTGCCAGCACCAAGTCCCCGTTTTCCACGACAAAAGACTGGTGGCGACCTCCGTTCTTCTCGCACAACTCGATAACAAGCTGCTTGTCATCGGGTATGGTAAACTTCGGCAGGCAGAACACCGTGCGTTCCGACTGCCTGCCCGCTACACGGACGGCGTAATTGAAGGCTCTGACAGGGAACAGTACCTGTTCCTGAATGGCGGTGCGTTTCGCCACTTTCTTGTCCACGACCTTGAAGCTGATATAATCCACATCGAAAGGCACGTTTGACGAGTTCTTGATTTCTGTATGCAGATATAGCAGGTCATTATGCACATAGATGCCTTTGAGTACATACTGTATCCCGAAACGCTTGCTGCCGATATGCTTCACGATACGCTTGTCCTCCTTGTGAACCGACTTCATAATCAGGTGTACCAGCATGGGGCTTTCGCTTCCGAGTTCTTTCAGATAGATTTCCTGCGCGTTGTTCGGACGGTTTACCGCCTCCCCGTCATGGATAAAGTCGCACATCTCCACGTTCAGTAACAGCGGCTCATCGGCATACTTCACATTAAAGGTATAAAATGAACCGTCCTCCGTAATCACGGACATATTCGTCTCGTTTTGGAAGTTCTTCACGGTAGCCTTCACACGGATGACATTTTCCGCCCCGTCCGCTTTACCCGCAATGAGGTTGGGCGAACCCAGATCCACATAGCGGACAGATGCAGGGAACAGGATATGGACGGTCTTGTCATAAGTAACCTCCAATCCGTGAGGGGGTATCATGCGGTCGAACATCAGCTTGCGGGAAAGTCCGTGATACAAGTCCCCGTCCTCTGTCTGTTGCGGATAGACATCCTTTTCCAAGTTCAGTTTCTCCGTCTGCCCTGCCGCCGTTTCTTCTGCGGTTGCCGTAACCTCTTCCGTAACCTGCGAGGCGTTGTTACCGCTGCTGCCGTTTTTCACTTCCTGTGCGTTTGCAGCACATACAATGCCCATCGAGAGGGCGAACATTAAAAATACTCTTTTCATTTTACTTTGGATTTAGTGGTTTATAAAAAAGTTGATAAATCAGTTTTCGTATTGGTAGAGCAGGACTTTGTAGCCTGCCTTCAGATGGACTTTCACGGTACGCATCTTTTTGGCGATATACTGGCTCGTGCCCTGTATCACGCCCTTGCCCAAGTCGGAAGCGAGCTGTGCCCCGGCATTGGTGGATATGTTGATGCTTGAACCGAGCGAACCGCCCATGTTGGCGGCAATCTCCTTGACGGCATCAATCTCCATAGAACCGGGGATGAAGATGCCCTCCTGACCGTCGGTGTCGAATACCGCCAGCTCCACGGGAATAATCGTCCCTCCGTATTCAATCGAGGTGAGTTCGATACCGAGCCGTTCACCTTGTACCCTTGCACCGCCCACGACGACCGTGTTACGGGGGATAATCCTGCCTGCCAAACGCATAGGCTCCAGCAACCGCAGGCGTACCGTCTGCCCGTCGGTAATCGTCTGGTCGGTGTGGATGCAGGCGGCAATGGTATTCTTGCCTTCTTCGTCCGTTATACCTATGGCAGTGTTGAACCCGAAGTTCCGTTCATCCGTATATCCTGCGACAAATTCCGCATCGCTCATCGGTTGAGCCAGCGAGGACACGACCCGTTCCCTGACCTGACCGACCGGCATAGCCACCGCCTTCCCGTTTCGGACAGCCGGTTTCTCGTTTTCATCCGTAACCGTATTCTCTTGCTGACCGTTCTTTCCGGTGTACTTCGCCGCCAATTCGTAGGACTTCTCCAGCAAGGCTATCTGCTCGTCCATAGACGAGGGCTGCTCCTGCTGTTGCTCCATCATCGCCTCCAATTCCTCCACCCGTTTTTGCAGTTCCTCCTTTTCGGGGTCTTCTTCGGGACTGTCGTAAAAGTTGCCCAATGTGGCATTGATGTCCCGGTAGGCATTTGCCGACGAGTGTATCGCCGTCGGAGTCCGGTTTCCGCCACCCGTGTTGCCCGAAGACGAGCCGCCCGGATTAAGCAGGTCATAATCTTCCTCGCTGTCCTTGTTTTCCTGTCCTTCTTCGCTTTCAAACAAAGAGGCAAGGTCTTGGACGGCACGGTTTCTCTCCCGTCTCTGCTCTTCAAGTTTCGCCTGCTCGTAGGCTTTCTCCTTGTCCCCGATAATGGCGGCATCCGTCGGAAGCGGCATATCGGTGTTGAAGCCCGTTCCGGCTTGTCCCGCAGCCTTCTCCTCTGCCGAAGGTGCGAAAATCAGCCATAGTGAGCCGAGAAACATCAGCCCCATCAGCGGATAGACCAGCATCTTCTTTCGCTTCTGCCTTTGTGCCTCCGTCAGAGGCTCTTTCGGGGTGTTCCCTTTCTCCCCGTCAGGCTTTTTCCTTATCAGTTCATTCAGCTTCATAGGCGGCGAGGTTTTCTGTCGGCATCATGCCGGCTTCGGTTTCACAATCCGGTTGTCCCGTTCCATAGTCATAATGGATGACGGGCTGTTCATCTGACGGCAGTTCCAGCCGCTCGATATGTTCCATCTGCATCTGCACTTTTCCTTTGCCGAAGTCGTGGATTGCCGTACCCAGCATCACGAGGCAGCCGACGGCAAACAGGGAGAACATCACGAGGACGGTAGTTAGCCGCGCTTTCGGGGAAAGCGACTCCAGATGTCTGCACAACCGCCTGTCAAAAGCGTTGCACCATTCGATGATTCGTTTTATTATTTTCTTCATGTTCCTATCTTTCTATTGTTCTTAAATCCTTGTTCTCTAAAATGGTAAATCCTTCAATGGTAAACCCGTTGGGGTTGTCGTCGCTCCGTGTGGCGTTCAGCAGCCGGCACGAGGTTACGAGACTCCGTTCCGTCACGTTGCTCTCACGGATAATCATCTGCCGTGCGTATGCGGTCGCACTGTACGGGTAGTTGTCGAAACTGCACACCACGCTGTCCACCTGCAACACCTGATTGATGTTTCCTGCAATGATGCGGTTGTAATAACCTTTCTCCGCAAAGTCGGCATAGTAGTTATAGGCACTCTTGTCCGCCATGAGCAGGGCGCGTTTGAGGTTGTGCTCGATGGCACTCTTTTCGGGGGACAGCGTAAAAAACAGCTCGTGAAAGCGTCGGACGTGTTCCCTCGCCTCTGCCGGGCGGTTCTGCGACATATCCTGCGAGAGTGCGAGCATCAGCGACTTGCCGTTATCCAGCACATAGATTTTCTGCCGTTGCGCCTCCGCAAAGCGGAACGCGCTGAACACGGAACAGATGACCACGAGCGAGCAGGCTGCTACGAAGACTATCCCGAACAGGCGTATCTGTTTGAAGGAAGTCTCTATATTCTTCAATGACTTAAATTCCATAATAATTTGCTTTTAACAGGTTTAACTTCTTCTGAACAGTTTTCCGGCTGCGGACTTCGCCATGCCTCCGGCTCCCTTGACCAATTTCCCGGCACGTCCTGCCGCATTGCCGGCTACCGCTCCGGCTGCACTTCCGCCCAATGCTGCGGCTGTACCTATATTGCGACCGTAGTTGCCTACTCCGCCTCCGGCATTGATAATCCAGCCCGCCACTGTCGGGATGGTGAAATATCCCACGATACCGATAATCAGGAATGTGATGTACACGCCGTTGCTTGCCTCGATACTGAAGTTCGGGTCTGTCTGCAAGGCTTCGATGTCATTCTGGAGCATCAGTATCTGTATCTTGGCGAGTATCGTGCTGAACAGGTCGGAAACGGGCAGCCACAGGTATATCTGTATGTAGCGGCAGAACCATTGCGACAGCGTGGAATGGAAGCCGTCCCACACGCTGATGGCAAAGGCTATCGGTCCTAAAATGGACAGCACCACGAGGAAAAAGGTACGCAGCGTATCTATGATGAGTGCGGCAGCGGCAAACAGGAGTTCCAGCACCTCACGGAAAAAATCGCGTATGGACTTTTTCATGTTATAAGCACCACGCTCTATGTACATACCCGCCATTGTCGCCATGTCGGAAGGAGACCAGCCCAATTCCTCCAGCTGCTTGTCAAACTCCTCGTTGGACACGAGGAAAGCCGTTTCGGGATTGCGCACCATAGCCTCATATTCCAGCTTGTCCTTCTGCTCCTGATAACTGTTCATGTCGAAGGTCTGGGATTCGAGCATCCTGTGCGTCCCCTGCACTATGGGGCTGAGTATCGCGTTCATAGAACCCAAGACCAGCGTGGGAAAGAACATGATACAGACACCGAGGGCGAAGGGGCGCAGCATCGGATAGACATCTATCGGCTCCGCTTTGGCGAGCGACTGCCACACGCGGACAGCCACATACAGCAACGCTCCCAATCCTGCCAGCCCCTTTGCCACGGAGGTCATATCACCGCACAGCGGCATCATCTCATCGTAGAGGACACGCAGTATCTGGTGCAGGTTGTCAAATTCTCCGCTCATATTACCAATACCTTTCGTTAGCGTTTCCATACAGCGACATGACGCGGCTCACGTCGCTCTTCTTTCTTGCCCGCAGGTAACTGACGGAGATGTTCTTGTTCGTGTAGTACGACACCATGTTACGGTAACGCTTCATGGAGTTATAGCACCTGTCCACCACGTCCATACGCTCCTTGTCGGTCATCTGAAGGGTGGTTATGTTCACCACGTCCTTCATCTCCTTGAGCAGATTGTTGCTCTCCTCCAACAGTTTCGTATAGCCGAAGGCGATTGCCGAGAGTTCCTCCGGTGTGAAATTCTCATCCTGCAACATCAGCTGGAAGCTGGTTACATAGATTTCTGAAATTTCGCCCACCATAAGGATGGTGTTCTTCACCTTGATGCCGTCTTTTACAAGGTCGTTCACTTTTTTCAGGGCATCGTAGTATTTCTTGCCCTGCTCGTAAATCTTGACCGTCTCCTTGAAGTTGCTTATCATGTTCTTGGCGGTCGTGGTGGTCTGCGTGATGTTCCTCGCCGCGTTGATGATACCTTGCGCCAGATTGGTGGGGTCGGTTACGACCCACTGGGCGTTTGCCTTGCCCGCGCACAGCAGGCAGAGGCAGCATAATATTAAAATTTTCGATTTCATATCCGTTTTGTTTTTATGGTTTATAAAATTGTTTTCAAAATCCCATTCTTCTGCCTTTGGGCTTCTGCCGTTCCGGTTTGTCCGTCCCGGCTTCCTTAATCTCCGCTTTCGGTTTCACAGTCCCGAAGAGGTCGTCGGCATACGGTCGCCGTCCGGTCATCCTGACAAACCTCGCGTCAAGTTCCCGATAGGCGGTTTCCACCTGTCTTGCCCTTTCTTCCACGGGAGAACGGCGGTCTATGCCATACTTTACAAGGAAGTCACGGTTGAAGAACGGGTCATCAATGTTGTCGGGCTTATACGCCAGCCGCCCCAACTTCTCCAATTCTTCGTTCATTTTTTCCAGATACGGCACGGGAGGGCATTTGCAAAGGCTCTCCAATGCCTTTTCCGCCTTGCGGGTCAGTCGGGCGTCGAGTTCAAGGAAGTCCGGCAGTTTTCCGTATTCCCTTTCCAATACCGCAGAATCAACAGTTCCGCTGTCCATCAGATTGTGCAGCCTGTAATTGTCCGCCATATCATACCGCAACAGGGCATACATAGACGGCTGACTGCCTTCCATAAGGAAATGGTAGAGTCCCGAAAATGCCTTTTCGCTTGTACGGGTATCCGCATCCAAGACACGGACAGCCTCCTTTACATCGTTATTGTCCGGCGGGGCGATACCACATTCGGGATGGCGTTGCACATGGTGGCTCAACATGAATGTGTGCATTGCAATCAGGACATTTACCCTGCCAGCCTGTTCCGGAGCCATTCCAGCCTGCCCTTTGCGCCCTTGTTCCGCAAGGCGTGTCTCCGCCAATCTCCCGTAAAGTTCCCGTATTTCTCTGTTGGCAGCCTGTCGGGGTGTGCGGCACAAATCCGACTTCTGTATCAGGCGGGCTACCTCCGCCACGACGGTTTCCGATTCATGGTAGATCCGTAACATTCTCGATACGCCACGGTAGTTTTCCTTGTTCAGCATATCTTCCGCCTGCTCGGACAATGCGCTCAACTTCCTGTAACTCGGCTCGTAAGCCATACGGCGGAACGCTTCGCTTGCCAAGCCTGCCTTGTGGTTGAGTCCCGTGTTCATAGGCTCGCTCCTTCTTTTCCGGTAGTCCCGTTGCTCTTGCGTACATAATCGCCGTTGGGAGAGAATGTCAGCACATCGGCAGCTTCGTTATAAGCCACGTCGATACGGAAGCCGGTGTTGATAAAGAGGTTTCCGCCATCTTCCTCTTGCAGCAGATAGGTTTCAGGCTTCATCCGTCGGCTCAGTCCCGACCGCTTGAATACCGTAATCTTGTAGGCTTCGCCCTCCTTGTAAATCAGAATGTCGGGCTTGCCCGCCACGCTTTCCCAATTCCCGCAAAGGCGGTCTCTGGCTTGTTCTCCACCTCCGGCACAGCCTTGCAGCAGCAGGCTTGCCATTCCTATCAGGTAGCTGCCCATCAGCAGCACTTGTCTTCTTGTCATATTCATACTTTCCTTGTTTTAACCGTTATTGTTTCTGTTCCTTTCTCTTTTCGGCTATCTGGCGGATAGCTGCCTCTATGTCCCCGCCCAACTTTTCGGCAAGGGCATACACCTCCATCTTTTCCGTCTCTTCGGTCGTGTACGCCAGATACTCCTGCGTACTGACCTCTGTGGCATAGACGGCAGACTGCGTTCCTCCCAAGCCTATCCAGACCTCTTTATACAGCCTTGAAGGGTCATTCGCCTGATTGATGGAGAGTATCTGCGCCTTTTCCTTGTCGGTAAGTCCCAAAAGCGACTGTATCGCGTCGAACTTGTTCATGAACTTGCGTTGGTCGAGCAGGATTTTACAGTCGGAGTTGTTGATGATGGACTCCTTGACTATCTCGGAAGAAATGATGTCTTCCACCTCCTGCGTCACGATAATCGCCTCACCGTAGAACTTTCTGACCGTCTTGTAGAGGTACTTTATGTAGGATGCCATGTTTGCCGAAGCGATAGCCTTCCAAGCCTCTTCGATTGCAATGACCTTCCTGATACCTTTCAGCCTTCGCATCTTGTTGATGAACAGCTCCATAATGATGATGGTCGTTACCGGGAACAGGATAGGATGATCCTTTATGGCATCAATTTCAAAGACGATGAACCGCTTGTGCAGCAAGTCCAGCTGCTTGTCGGAATTGAGCAGGTAGTCATATTCGCCTCCCTTGTAATACGGCTCCAGCACATTGAGGAATCCGGCAAGGTCGAAGTCTTTTTCCCTCACTTTCTTTTCCTCCAGCCTGATACTGTATTCCGTCTTTACAAACTCGTAGAACGAATTGAAAGAGGGTACGATACTGTCATCTTCCCTGATACGGGAGATGTAGAGGGATACCGCATTGGAGAGTGCCACTTCCTCCGCGCGTGTGGCGGGTTCGTTGTCCTTCTTCCACAGCGTGAGCAGCAGGGTCTTGATACTTTCCCTTTTCTCGATGTCAAAAACCTTGTCCTCCGTGAAGAAGGGGTTGAACGATATGGGATTCGTGTCGGTATAGGTATAATAGATACCGTCTTCCCCGTGCGTCTTGCGGTTTATCATCTCGCACAAGCCCTGATAACTGTTACCCGTGTCCACGATGACGATATGGGAGCCTTGCTCGTGGTACTGCCTCACGAAATGGTTCATGAAAAACGACTTGCCGCTGCCGGAAGGTCCGAGGACGAACTTGTTCCTGTTGGTCGTCACGCCCCGTTTCATCGGGAGGTCGCTGATGTCCAGATGAAGCGGCTTACCAGTCAGCCTGTCCACCATCTTCATCCCGAAAGGCGATACCGAACTCCGGTAGTTGGTCTCCTCCGTGAACAGGCAGACCGATTGCTCGATGAACGTGTAGAAACTCTCTTCGGACGGAAAATCTGCCTCGTTGCCGGGTATGCCTGCCCAGAACAAGGTCGGGCAGTCCACCGTGTTGTACCGGGGCGTACACTCCATTGCGGCAAGCTGGCTGCCCGTATCGTTCTTTATCCGTTTCATCTCGTCCGTGTCCTCGCCCCACGCCATCACGTTGAAATGGGCACGGACGGAGGTCAGACCGAAGCTGTGCGCCTCGTTCAGATATTCCTCGATCCACTCCTGATTGATGGCGTTGGAACGGCTGTAACGGGAGAGCGACTGCATATTGCGGGCGGACTTCTCGAAGCGTTTCAGGTTCTCGTCGCTGTTGTCGATAAAGATATACTGGTTATACAGATGATTGCACGGGAGTAGCAGACCGAGCGGGCTGGCAAACGACAGGCGGCAGTCGCTCCGGTCGGTGGACAGCCGCTCATAACGGCTGTCCGTAGCTACATTCGACGGCATATCGTCCACATCCGAAAGGGTATGCAGGCAAAGCCGTTTGTCCCCGATACGCATCTCTCCGGCTGAAAGGGCGATGTCTTGCAGACAGGTCGCCTCTTCAGTGGACAGGGAGAAGTATTGCTCTATCAGCCCCGCTTTCCCTTTCGTTCCGGTAATCTCTTCATCGGAAAGGCGACGCAGACGGACAAAGCCGGAGTCGTTCATAATCCTCACGAACTGATCCGTCGCTTCAAGGAACTTCAAAGCCGTGTCCCTGTCGCCAACCTCTTTCGGAATGATGAAGCCCCTGCACAGCGTACTGAAATTGCTTTGCCTGCGGTTGCGTTCTTTCGTCGTCTTCGTCAGGAACAGGTAACACTTGTGGTTCAGGAAAGGTCGCTCGTTGAAGTGTCGCTCGAAAGAACGGCTCAAAAAGCTCATATCCTCCTTTTGCAGTTGGCTTTGCCTTCTTCCTCCTTGCAGGGCATAGTCAAGCGAGCTTGCTTCTGCTCCTGCTTCGTTCGTCAGTTCCGGCTTGTAGTTCTCCTTGACAAACCAATCCTGCTTGTGGACGATACAGTAGTCCGGCAATACCTTTATAGCCTTGCACCACGCCCCGTGTATGGCTTCGTATTCCGCCGACGTGACGGTATAGATTTCGGGAAGCGTAACCTCGAAAGCGGCCGTAATGTCGGCATCTTTCGACACGATACAGCCGTTCTCCACACTCATAAGCGGGAACTTGCTTTCCAGCGTGGCGGCTTTCATAATGTTTCTCATCGCTTTGTCTCCTTTCTTCTTTTGGTTGTGAATAATCGGGAGAGGGCTTTCCGGTTGATGATGTAACGGGGACGGCTCTTGGAAGCAGCGAGCTTCATCAGACCGTGTTCCCCGTACTTGCGGTTCAGGTGGAACGTGAGCCACACGAGGATGGAGGCAGATACCGCCCCGAAGCCTATGCAGACGGCTTGCCCGACACCTGCCATATACATCACGACAAACAGGACGAAGACCGCAAGCAGACCGCCGCAGAATATGAACAGGTACTGCGCCTTCAGACCCTTGAACTCAACCGAGCGTCCTATACCCTTGTTGATGGTATATTCCATTGTCTCCTCTGTTTTGGAATTAAAGGAAGAAAGAACGGAGGATGGTTGCAGCCACGATGAGGAAAATACACGCGCCGAACCAGCTTGCAGCCGTCTTGCTCGTGTCAGGGTCGCCCGAAGAAAACTTCCCGTACACTTTCACGCCGCCGATGAGTCCCACGACTGCACCGATAGCGTAAATCAATTTCGTTACGGGGTCGAAGTAGGATGTTACCATACTCGTTGCCTCCGTGATACCTGCCATGCCGTTACCTTGTGCAAAGGCTGAACTTGCAGCCAGAATAAGGGCTGCGAACAAGAAAATCTTTTTTGTCATAATAAACTGTTTTTTTTGTGCCGGAAGGGTGGATAGTCCCTCCGACGGGTTGATACTGTTTTACTTTTGGATTTAGTGGTGCTGTTTTAGGGTACAACTACCCGTAATCTCTTTCTTTCATCGCTTTTTGTTTTTAATTGTCAGACAAAATCCCGGATGTCGAAGTCATCAAGACCCTCCATAACCGGTATGTTTTGGGGACTGACCGACACAACCTCTTTATTCCCCCCTGATGAGATAGTCGGTTCATTTTTATAATGGTCAATCAGTCCCTGTATTCTGTTCCTGATGCCGGATTTGCCGGACATCAATATATCGTACAGTCCGTTGCCTTTCATTTCGTGGAACACTTCTCCGGCTTTACGCTTCTCGGAGTCTGTCGCTTCGGTATTACCAGCCGTGCGGATTGCCTCGTTCATGTCTTCGATGGTCGCTCCACTAGCATATTCCCCGGCTTCTTCCTCTTCTCCGCCCACATATTCCACAGGTACATCGGAAAGGCGTGTATCGCTGAAAGCAGTCTCCAACTCCTCATCAGGCAAGCGCATGGACGGCTGTTTCTCCGATTCGTCTGCAAAGGTAATATCGTCTTTCTCAATTGGTTCACCTTCAACGGAAACGGTAGCTTGTGGAACTGCCGTGTCTCCGGTCGTCCTACCTTTGGACATCTTGAACAGGCTTTTACCCACGATATTCGTGTCGCTTTCCGCTTCCGCCTGCCTTGAAGCCTTTTCCGGTTTCTCATCTTGTCGCTCCTGTCTCTTTTCATGCAGCAGGTAAAAGACCAGCCACATATTATAAAGGAGCAGGATGGCTATCAGTACATTCGTCATAAACAATCAATTTCATTGGTCAATACTTAAATCAAATCTTCTCTGTTTCTCTTGTAGAGTTCGTTAATCTCGTCCTTGTGCTGTTCCAGATGGCGGAGCAGCACCGTGTCTATATATCCGCCGACAGTAATCTCCTTGTCTGCAATGATGTTCACTATCTTGGAAATCTTGTTGTGGACTTCACGGCTGATATAGACACACTGGCGGGTCTTGATCTCGTTGCGTTTGAGGTAGGTCGAGCCATAATCGGCACTCTGCCTTTTGCGACGGGAGGGACTCTCTTTCGGTGTCTCCGTTGGCACAGCCTGTTCTGCCTGATGTCCTTCTTCCGGCGTGGCAGAAGGAACCACCGGCGTAACCTGACTGAGAGGCTTGATACTCCCGTCCTGCTTCCGTCTGCCTATCGCTTCCAGCAACAGGTTTTCGTCTATTCCTTCGGTATCTGCTTTACGGCTTGCCATATCTATTGCCATTTAATGAGTGATACAATCTCATCCGAAAGCAGGTCGATGTTGCTGCCTTTCATCTGGCTCTTTTCGGCAGGAAAGAATGTGGAACGGAAGATATTCTTGCGGTCGCCCAACATCTCCTTGCGGAAACGCTTGCTGTCGGGCAGGCGGGTTTTCATTATGGAAATGTTCATCTCTTCCATAATGCTCTCGTACATACCGTACAGCTCGTTCTTCTCACGTCCGTCCACCTTTGTCCAGAACAGATACAGCCCTTTGGTCTTGGCGATACCTGTCGTTATCAGGTTCTCATTGAAAAGTGTCACGAACTGCAAGGAACTTTCCATGTCCAGACGGTCGGCACTGATGGGCGTGAAGATATAGTCCATCTGTGAAAGGGTCTTGATTACGTCATTGCTCTTCAATGTGCCCGGCAAATCGAAGAAAATGATGTCCGGCTTTACCGCTTCCTCGCGCATCAGCCTCTCGGCTTCGTCAAGGGCATCACCGGCATTGCTGCGTATGATGGGATAGGACTTTTTGCCGAGATTGAGAAAATGATTGTAGGCAAGCGACTTGAAATAAGCATTTTCGTTGATGACCTTAATCTCGTGTTCCCGCAAGTCGCAAATGCTTGCCTGTGGCGTGTCGCAGTCGATGACGGCGACATTGTAGTTCTTTACATAGTGGAGATAACTCGCCACTAAAATTGTCATGGTGCTTTTTCCCGCCCCTCCTTTCTGGGTGTAAAAAGCTGCAAAGATTTCTTTACTCATACCTTTAATGTTTTATGTTAATAATCAAATGTATCTATGGATACTCATTGGTTCCTTTATCTGTTTTCTCAATGAAACAACACACTGCATATTCACCGGAATGAATAATTGAATGTATGGTTTTCCGATTCTGTAAATGCTCAAACCGATACGACAGTACGACAGCAAGTCATTGAATCTGTACGACACCGCTTCTTTACTACATTGGATATTCGGATACCCGTTGGAAAAAATCAGCAACGGTTCAATCCGTCGATTCCACATTGTTTTAATAATTCGATTGTTCGTTTCCATAAACCTTTCGCTTTTCAAATCAACGGCAAAGTAAAGCCTTAATTCCCGTACCGACACCATATCGGAACCAAGTGGAAGCAAGTGGCACAGGTGGCAGCGAGTGGAATAGGTAATTTCTTGATTACGTGCGTATAATAGCAGTAATTTTGCGCCCAAGCGACAAGGAACGCCGCCGATGTTTCATCGGCTGTTACAGACCGTTTGCTCCCAATCCGTCCGAAGGCGGATTTTTGTGTTCACCAGAACACAGCAAGGTATCTTTTCAGCGGCTCAAAATGTTTTGAGCATCGCGAAAAGTCCCTTGCCCTTGCAGGGGGCTGGCTTCCTCTCCGAAGTCGGGAAGCCTGTCTGAAACCTCCGGTTGGGAATATCAAAAGCGGTGGCTTATGTCGTGATACCACTAAATCCAAAGTAATATGACAGAAAAAAGAAAAAACAGGACGGGGAGAATCCCCAAGAATGACCCGGCAGTGTTCCGCTACACTGTCCGTTTCAACGAGGAAGAACACAACCGTTTCCTCTCGATGTTCGAGCGTTCAGGCGTGTCGGCACGGGCTGTATTTATCAAGGCGCACTTCTTCGGACTGCCATTCCGTGTGCTGACAGAGGACAAGAACCTCGTGGAATACTATACACGGCTTTCCTCTTTTCACGCACAATACCGTGCCGTCGGGAACAATTACAACCAAGTAGTGAAGGAACTGAAGAGCCATTTTTCCGAAAAAAAGGCAATGGCATTGCTGTATAAATTGGAAAAATGTACACTGGAGCTGGTCGCCATCAGCCACGATATTGTTCAACTCACCAAAGATTTTGAAGCCCGATGGTCGCAAAAATCAGTATAGGAAGTTCGCTTTATGGCGCATTGGCGTACAACGGGGAGAAGATAAACAAGGAGGAAGGACGGCTGCTTGCCACCAACAAAATCTTCGACAACTGCACGGGCAAGCTGGACATCGCTCGTGCGATGGAGGATTTCAACCGTTATCTATCGCCGCATATCCGTACCGAGAAACCGGTTATCCATATATCGCTTAACCCCCATCCCGATGACCGTCTGACAGACACCGAGCTGGAGGACATTGCAAGGGAGTATATGGAGAAGATGGGGTACGGCAGTCAGCCGTATATAGTGTTCAAGCACGAGGACATAGACCGCCATCACCTGCATATCGTATCCATTAGGGTGGATGAAAACGGGCGTTGCCTGAACAATGCCTACAATTTTCACAGGAGCAAAGCCATCACGAGGGAGATGGAGGAGAAATACGGGCTGCACAAGGCGGAGCGCAAGCACAACCGACAGGACAATCCGTTGCGAAAGGTGGACATTTCGGCTGGGGATGTGAGAAAACAGGTAGCGAATACCGTCAAGGGAGTGCTTGCCACATACCGTTTTCAATCTATGGGAGAATATAGGGCATTGCTCTCGCTCTACAATGTGGCAGTGGAGGAACCGCGTGGCATCGTGAACGGTCGGGAGTATCACGGGCTGGTCTATTCCGCTACGGATAATGCCGGGAACAAGGTCGGCAACCCGTTCAAATCGTCCCGTATCGGAAAGGGTACGGGGTATGAAGTGGTGGAAGCACGGTTTGCCAAATCTAAGGAATACATACGGACAAAGAAACTTGCCGACATGACCAAACGGACTGTCATTGCAGCACTGCAAAAGACCTTCCACAAGGAGGAATTTGTCCGGTTGCTGCATGACAAGGGCATAGATACGGTATTCCGCTTCACCGATACCGGGCGTATTTACGGGGCTACATTCATAGACCACCGCACGGGCTGCGTGTTGAACGGCTCACGGATGGGCAAGGAACTTTCCGCCAATGCCTTGCAGGAACATTTCACACTGCCGTTTGCAGGAGAGATGCCGATACCGCTTACACTTCCGTCGGACAATACTTCTGCGATGGCTGTCGGGGACAGCGTGGGCGAAGAGTGGGAATACACTTCCGGCTTGGGACTGCTATCCGGCGATTCTTCGGGAACGGACGCACAGGAAGAAGCCTTTGCCCGCAATCTCAGAAGAAAGAAGAAAAAGAAAAATCAACGTAAAATCTAAAAATTGAAATTATGCAACAGGAAGACGATTTAAGGGCTTTGGCGAAAATCATGGATTTTCTCCGGGCTGTGAGTATATTGTTGGTGGTAATGCACCTCTATTGGTATTGCTATGAGGCGATACGGCTGTGGGGTGTGGACATTGGTGTCGTGGACAGGATTCTGATGAATTTCGACCGTACTGCCGGATTGTTCCGCTCCATTCTTTACACGAAACTTTTTGCACTGGTACTGCTGGCATTGTCCTGTCTGGGTACAAAGGGAGTAAAGGACGAGAAAATCACTTGGACGAAGATATGGGTATCGCTCGGTACGGGTATCCTATTGTTCTTTTTCAACTGGTGGATACTCGATTTGCCGTTACCTCTTGTGGCTAATACGGCACTATATACGGTTACGATAGCAGCAGGATATGTATGCCTGCTTATGGCGGGAACGTGGATGAGCCGCCTGCTGAAGACAAACCTGATGGACGACGTTTTCAACAACGAGAACGAATCCTTTCAGCAGGAAACACGGCTTATAGAAAACGAGTTTTCGGTCAATCTGCCGACACGGTTTTATTACAGGAAGAAGTGGAACGACGGATGGATAAACATCATCAATCCGTTCAGGGCTTCCATCGTTCTCGGAACTCCGGGCAGCGGAAAATCATACGCCGTGGTCAATTCATACATAAAGCAGCAGATTGAGAAGGGTTACTCGATGTATATCTACGATTTCAAGTTTGCAGACCTCTCGACAATCGCTTACAACCACTTGATAAACCATCTGGACGGGTATAAGGTAAAGCCGAAATTCTATGTAATCAACTTCGATGACCCGCGAAGAAGCCACAGGTGCAACCCCATACACCCCGACTTCATGGAGGATATTACGGATGCTTACGAGAGTGCCTACACGATAATGCTCAACCTCAACAAAACATGGGTGCAAAAGCAGGGCGACTTTTTTGTGGAATCGCCCATAATCCTCTTTGCTGCAATTATTTGGTATCTCAAAATATACCAAAACGGAAAGTATTGTACTTTTCCCCATGCAGTGGAGTTTCTGAACCGCAGGTACGAAGATATATTCCCGATACTTACGAGTTATCCCGAATTGGAAAACTATCTTTCTCCCTTTATGGATGCGTGGCTCGGAGGGGCGGCGGAGCAACTTCAGGGGCAGATTGCTTCTGCCAAGATTCCGCTTTCGCGAATGATTTCTCCACAGCTATATTGGGTAATGTCTGACAGCGAGTTCACGCTTGACATCAATAATCCCGAAGAGCCGAAAATCCTATGTGTGGGCAATAATCCAGACCGCCAGAACATTTACGGTGCGGCACTCGGTCTGTATAACAGCCGTATTGTCAAACTTGTAAACAAGAAAGGCAAACTCAAATCCTCGATAATCATAGACGAGTTGCCGACTATCTATTTCAAGGGTCTGGACAATTTGATAGCGACGGCACGAAGCAACAAGGTTGCCGTGTTGTTAGGCTTTCAGGATTTTTCGCAGTTGGTGCGCGATTATGGCGACAAGGAAGCCAAAGTCGTGATGAACACGGTCGGCAATCTGTTTTCAGGGCAGGTCGTGGGAGAAACGGCAAAGAATCTGTCGGAGCGTTTTGGCAAAGTGCTGCAAAAACGGCAGAGCATCACCATTAACCGGAACGACAAATCCACTTCCATCAATACCCAGATGGACAGCCTCATTCCCGCAAGCAAGATTTCGGGACTGACACAGGGTATGTTCGTGGGGGCTGTGGCGGATAATTTCGGGGAGCGTATCGAGCAGAAGATTTTCCATTGTGAGATTGTGGTGGACTCGGAAAAGGTAAAGCAGGAAGAGAGCCGTTATCAGAAAATCCCCGTCATTACCGACTTCACGGACGAAAACGGCAATGACCGTATGAAAGAAACGGTACAGGAAAACTACAACCGTATCAAGGCAGATGTGAAACAGATTGTCTCTGATGAACTGGAACGTATCAAGAACGACCCGGCATTATGTAAGTTATTGCCAGATAAATAAATGTATGACAAAAAGCAGACGATAGCAATACAGCATCGTCTGTTTTTATATAGTGCCTTTTAGAGAGATAGTTTCTTCCTCCAACAATCAATATCGTCTGCAGGAACGGCTACCCATAACAACTTTTTAGGTCGTGTACAAGCTACATACACAATACGGAGTTCTTCATTATTATGAATACAGTATTTGGCTGAATCATTCAAAATAGTCGTATAGTTCGTATGAACAGCTCTTTTAGAGAGAAATACTAAAACTGCCTCTAATGTCATTCCTTTTACAGAATGAATTGTTCGCAAATATGAACGCGCTTGTTGTAATTCTTGATTAGATGTTCTGAAAAGTGATTCTATACTAACATTCGCTTTTCTCAATGCAACCATTAAATTTATGCCTTCCCGTTGAAGTTCTGCAATCCAATTAGATAATGTTTTATTCGTTGAAGGTAGTTTTCTGATAAAATCAAGCATTTTTTCTCGATACGACCTAAATCCTACTTCGGCTATTTCCTTACGTATAGTACTTGTGGAAACATACCGTACTTGCTTTGTTATTTTATAGTAGCCTTTTTCAATAAGAGCTAATCCTTCCGTGTATTTTCCTTGATCAATCAGATATTTTCCATGTACGACGTCCCTGACGCCGTAGTGTCCGTTTACCCATGGGCTATTCTGTTTTGCTGAATTATCATTGTTTGTCAATCCGAAATATGTCTCCCCAAAACTTTGTCCTCGAAATACAACAGCATATTCAGATTCATTCAATCCCATCTCATTACATTTTTGGATGAAATCATCAGTAATTTGATTGACTGACTCCGGAGTGCTGAGGTGACCTATCAGGCATGGATGTTCAGCATAATCTTTGTCTATAGCTATTGAATTCATTGCATTTCCAGAAAAACTATTAGCCAATTGACATATTTTGTCGGAACTTCGCCTATTTTCCGTCAAATCCAATGAAAACCAATCCGGACTATTGTATTTCTCCATAAATAGATGCGGATTAGCTGTATTCCATTCAAAAATAGCTTGGTCTGGATCTCCAATCAGCATAATAGAATCAGCTCCACGTTGAGATAATATGTCAATTATTGCTATTTGCAACTCAGTGGTATCTTGCGCTTCATCTATTATTAGGATTGGAAATCGCTGAACAATATTTTGTGCTATTGAGGGATATTTGTTTAATATTTTGTACGCAAAATATGTTGCATCAGCCTGATTTGCTTTTCCTTGCGCAAAATGAATACGTTTCGTCTCAATAATGTCTTTAACATCTTTCCTGTATTTTCCGTCTTTATTCCTCATTTGGCTCCAAGAAAAATTAAATTCTTGTGCTGTAGCCAATGGTATAGGTTCTCCATTTAGATTGAAAGACACTTTATCTACAAAATAATTTGGATCAATGATTTTTGTCCTATCATAGTTCCGTTTTGAAGCATCGTAATCATACCATTTATTAAACTCAGTTCCTACGATTTCGGGACGACAATCACATCCCATTACCAAGTGAGCATAAGGCAAGAATATGTATGTGTTTATAAAGCTGTCGATTGTCCCAATAAATGATGGATAAGATACATTGGGATAACCGAAAGTGTCTTTCAATTCTTTTTTGATTACATCACAAGCAGTATTTGTAAAAGATACTGCCGCTATTCCTTGATGTCTTGATAAGTTGTTTTCACGTAACAATCTGGCCATACGTGCCGCTACCGAAAATGTCTTACCACTTCCCGGACAAGCTTTCACGACACTTCTCGGCTCGTTGCAATCTACGACTGCTTGCTGTTGTGCTGATAATTGAATAGCCATACTCTTATTCTATGGATACAACAAACAAGATAGCCTCCTTAATATAATCAGGTACATCAAAGGCGTCCTCTGTTTCTAATCGGTCGCAGAGTTGTAAAGCAAATTCAGCTTTATCTTTATTTTGTGCCAAACTTTGCATCAAAGTCTGTGCGTCAAATTCAGATTTTAATTTTTCTGTTTTAGGATGAAGTTTACGATATACATCTCGCATTATGGTTTTATTCTGTTCAGATTGCTCGAACAAATCGTATTCAAGAGTATGGGGAGCCAAACATACTTTAAGGTTGTGTTTCTCTAAACCTTTTGCTTTCTGTGCTCTGTCGGATATCTCCTTGTCCTCGTTGGGATCGCTATCAGTAATAATCGCACATTTCGATAATAGACGCTTTCTCTCATCATCATTGTTGAATAATAACCCAAAATGATTGAATGCAACGCCTCCGATATTGACTAATTCAATCCCACTTTTACACAAGTCTATTTTTTCGGTCAAGAATTTCTTTACGAGAATTGGAATAATAATCGCTTCTGCGACACCTTCCACTAACAATACGCCATTAGCGAAAAACAATTGAGCTTTTGTCGTGTCTAAGAATTTTTGTAAATGTCGTTTACTTTCTTTCGGATAATCGTCTTCCGATAATTCGTCAAAAGAAAATGACTTTATAATACTTTGTTTACGTTGCAAAACCGAAATATTATTGACATCTGATTTAGCCGTAATCGTTGGAGAATGTGATGTTACAAATACTTGTAATCCTTTGCTTTGTAACTCATTCAGATATTCAAAGAAAGTGTTTTGATACTGTGGATGTAAGTGCGCTTCAGGCTCTTCAACAAGCAAGGCATTATATATTTCCAACTCATGGTCTTCGCATCTGTTGATAAGGTCTCCCAACACGACAGAAGTAAAAATAAGATTGTTTTCACCCAATCCATTTTGAGATAAAGCAAAGTATTTTTGTTCTTTCCCAGCTTCGATCGTTTTATAAACCGGACATTTTAATTCGATACCTCGTACAACATCCGAAAATTCGCGTCCGACATAGCGCATTTCTATATCAGGATGTTTACGAGTTATTCCCGTACCTTCAAGATGTGTATTAACTTTGTCCTTTCCCGCGATTAAAATATGTTTCCAATCATCAGCATCATTCTCGAACACTTGATATAGTTTTTTTGCGAGCGATTTTTTCTTTTCCTCATTTAGAGGTATGCTTTCATCGCCTTTGTCATATTTCGTAAGTTGGTTGAATAACTGAGATGTCTTATTGTCGTAAGAATATGGTCGCAGACAACTTACGGCATCCCTTAATGGACTTAAATAGGTATAGAAAATTTCTTGTAATGATTCATATGGAACTTGTTGCCCTTCATTATCACCACCCCATATTATTCGCTTGAAATATTTTTTCTTACCATTATTTTCTTGGATAAATTTTAGGTGTAACTGTATTGTTTGCTTGTCTGGATTATCCTTATCTTGTGATATGAAATCATAGAAACATTCTTTTTCAATTGAAGCATTTCCAAATTCAAATATCAAGTCAAATTGTATGGTATTGTTGGTCTCTGTCGGATTTTCAGGATTGAGATGCAAATCACTTTCTTGAATATAAACAAGATTGTCGGGTTTACCACATCCAAGGCATATGCGCAATGCATCTATTATTGCAGTCTTACCCGAATTATTTTCACCTATTAGGATATTTATTCCACTTTTGAAATAGAGCGTAATATCATCAAACACCCTGAATTTGCTAATATGTAATTGACTTAGATACATTGTTTGCAATCTTTATATATTTCTATAACTTCAAATAATTCCACCTGTCCACTACATGAAATTCAACGTAAGGACAGGCATCATGTACTACCCGTTATCGTTTCAGCAATTCCTTTCCCTTGTCGGTAAGACGGTATTTCTGTCGCGGATGTTTTGGATTTTCCGGATAAATTGGTTCCACCAAATTCAGCCTTGTGGCTGGATACAGGTAAAGTTCCAAAAAATTACTTTTGTCCTTCAGTCCTATTATACCCATAATCTCTTTGGTCGAAAGCGTCTGTTCCCCAATTGCGGACAACGCTTTCTCGACTTGTGGGGCAACTGTCGGGTAACTGTCGGGTGACTGTCGGGTAACTGTCGGGTCGTACCCCACAGTTTTCCGGGTATATCGGAAAATAACCCATACACTGTTTCCGTCGGTATGGAACTCCGGGGCAGGAAGACCTACACGCTGACATTCGCTTATCATAAGCCCGATGCCCCGTCCCCAACTTTCCAACACCTCACTCTTATACAGGACATTCGCTATAATCTGGTTTTGCGGTTCTGAATTGTGTCCGCTTAATAGTTTTTCCATCGTTATGTCAGGCGGGAAAGTTCCGCTGTTCTCTATTTCCACTCGGTCGTCATAGATGGCAATTCCTACCGAACTGCCGGGGCGGTGGTACAGACGGTGACAAAGGGCATTTGTACAACACTCTCTTAAAGCCTTGTAAGGGATTTCCAACTCTTCCTCCCGATACAGTCCTTCTATCTTTCCCGAAAGGGACAAATGTTTGAAAAAGAACGCCATTGCAGCATCCAACAGAGTGTAGATATTACCTGTAATACGCTGATTGTCTATGAACTCGTCTTTTGTCGTACCTTTGAAACGCGCCAGCCGAAGCAGGCATTGGGGATAGTAATAGAAATTACTACCGAATAGGACAGCGGAAGCATTGTTCAGTTTTCCGTCATGCAGCAGGTTGAATTTTTCAAGGATGGTCGGTAAATCCTCCCTTATGGTGGCTTCGGGCAAACGACCGCACCGGATACCTCCGCGTACCGCACCCAAGATGGCGTGTTCGTCAAGATCGGATATTTTGAGGTCGGGATTTGTCATTGTCTCCCAACCGTATTTTCCTCCCCGCTGTATCAACAGGTGGTTATATTTATCTTGCGGCATCAAAGTGGTTACGTTTTCTATACGCATATATGGTCGTCCCCTATAGCAGAAAGGACGCTCCATCCTTGCGCTCTCCACGTGTAAAGCGATGACTTTCTTTTCGCTGTCAGGCATAGGAACATAGAAAATCTGAACATTGACACTTGGCTCAAGCCGGCTGATGGCTTCGCCTATGGTTTCTTTGGTTTTCCCGGCAACATCTTGTCCGATAATCTTTCCTTCATCTGTTACCCCGAACAGCACCGTGCCGCCTTCTCCATTAAGAAAGGCACAAAGCGTTTCCATACCGCGCTCCAACTGCCCGGTAGTTTTCTTGAACTCAATATTATCTGTTTCGGTATCAGAGGTTATCAAGTTCTTTATATCATCTAATGTCTCTAATTTCATTTATAAAACAGGTGGTCTTAATTATTCTGCAAAATTACAAAAAATACGGGAGATACCGGTCATATCTCCCTATGAAACAATCTATTTTCTCATTCTTTCTCTTTCTTCATCCATATCCATCCGTCTATTGAGTTTCTCCTGCATCTTGTCAAGGAAATAGGTACGGCTGTCGTTCTTGCGCAACTTGATGTCCGAATAGATATGATAACAGTCCTTTGCTTCCACTCCGAACAGGGAATAGAAGAAAGCGGACAGTTCACCTATGGACATTTCCCCGCCATTGATACACCCCATTTCAACCATGCCATATAACATTTCGACAAGGTCGGAGGCTTTGCCTGTCCATCGCAAGGTATTTTCGGGTTGCGGAGTTTTGGGTTTCGAGGTGGATGCGGATAGTGGTGGCACTTGTGGGGTAAGGAATTTCTGCGTTTTCCGCACAAAGGCAAGGGCTTTGCGTATGTATAAGCCGGAAATGCTGTCCGCATCGTTCTCGCTGAGTCTGTGATGAAACTGCAATTCCGTTTCCGCATAGGTCAGGGCAAGAATAGCACGATGTATATCCATACCTTCTATGCACAACCGGATTACCTTGTCCGTAAAATCCCGATATGCAGGATGCAACTCATTATGATTGTCAGCTTCATTGATGCGACGGAAGAAATCCGTTTCCGTCAATATGATGTATTCCATTTGTCATTTCTTTTTTTCGGTTATTAACTCTGTTATCTGTATGCGCACATAAACTATTAAGGCAAACGGAGTTCCACCAAATGACAAATTAGAATGGAGTTGTTTTTATCTTATTGAAAATTAGTAATATAGACAAGAAAAATATTTTGAAGCCACTTTTTTAATAGTAGCAAAAGGCGTAAAATGATTTAACGGTGTCAAGACACTTGACGCCAAACAATGACAAAAGTAACCTGATAATCAATCTATTTCAACAGGTCTTGCTTGATTCTACGGAAAACTGTCAGCGATACTTCCTCTTTATAGGCTACTGTTTTGACTACCTTCCAATTATTTTTGGGCAGTTCCTGCTGGTACAGGGACACGCCGGTTCCAAGCATGACGGGTATGGTATATCGGACTATTTCATCAATCAGGTGCATCCGAAACATTCCGTTGATAATACTTCTTGTTTCTTTGGTGGCTTCAATCAGATAGGTGAAACGGTCAGGCTCATTTTCTCTCCAATCAATCAGCATTGACAATGAAGCATTTTCATTCAACTGACGTATGGCTGCATCCTTTAACTTCACCATTTCGTCAGAAAGGACAGCAGGCAACTCGTTATAATTGTCTATCATGTATCCGTCGATAGACTGGACGGTGAGCAGTTGTACTTTAGCCATATCATCCGGTTTTTAATGTTTTCCGACCGGAAGCCGTCCCAAAAAAGAAGCGTGCAATCCACGCCTCAAGTGTAGGCTCTGGTAAGCCTCTGAAAGAATACGTGAACGCACGCTATGCCAAGGCATAGCATAAGCTATCACGCAATTAGTCTCTTTCAGTTTCAATTTACCAGATTTACACTTGAAACACCTTGCGGTCTTATGTCTATATCGTCGAGCGGAAAGAGTTGAACTCCACCCGCTTGTACCTAATTCAAATGTCATGCAAAAGTAGTTTTGCCCACTATCGCAATTAATTTGCAAAGGTACTCTTTTTTTGCTAAATATCTTTCATCTTGCGTATCTTTTTTATTGTATATGATACTGTTCCAGCTTTTTATAAAGGGTTGGCGGGCTTATTCCGAGCAGTCTTGCCGCCTGCCGTTTGTTCCCGTCCGCCTGTTTCAGTGCCTTTATGATACGCTCTTTTTGCATCTCATCATCAATCAGCGAGAAGTCGGAATTGGCATACACGACCTCTTCGGGCAGTCCCAATGTTTCGGTTGTAATCATTCCGCTTCCTGTCATCAGAACAGCGGTCTGAATGGTCTGACGCAGTTCACGGACATTGCCCGGCCAATTATAGAGCTGCAACCGTTCCGTGGCTTCTGCATCCAGCCCTGACACGGATTTGTTCAGTTCCATGTTCATTTCATCGATGAAGAACTTTGCCAACGGCAAAATATCCTCCCTGCATTTCCTGAGCGGTGGCAGTTCTATGACAAACTCCTGAATCCTGTAATACAAATCTTGACGAAACCGCTTTTCTTCAACCGCCTTCTTCAGCTCTTCGTTGGTGGCGGCTATAATCCTTACATCGGAAACTTTGTCCTGACTGCCTCCGACAGAACGGTATGTCTTGCTCTGTATGGCACGAAGCAGCATCTGTTGCACTTCCATAGGAAGATTGCCGACCTCGTCAAGAAACAGAGTGCCGCCATCGGCTTCTTGAAAATAGCCGGCTTTGTTATCGGTTGCACCTGTGAACGCACCTTTCTCATGTCCGAAGAGGGTGGATGCAGCCAAAGACGCGGATAGCAGACCGCAATCGACAGCAACAAACGGTTTGTTAGCCCTGTCACTCAAACGGTGTATCTTCTCGGCTATATGCTCTTTGCCAGTACCGTTTTCTCCCAATATGAGAACGCTGATATTTGTAGAGGCGACCAACCGGATGCGACGGTCTATGAACTGAAAAGCCTCGCTTTCCCGTTGGAATATGTTTTCTCCATTTGTATTGGCACGCCTCTTTCTTTTGAATAAGTTACGGATAACGGGCAGTAACTCGTCTTCCAATTTCCGTTTGCTGATATAATCATCAGCCCCCGATTTCATTGAACGGACGGCAGTAGGAACTTCATCATAGTCCGTCATAATGAAGAATGGGTTACGATGTCCCGTTTCACGCATCAGTCTCAACAGTTCTATTCCGTCCCCGTCAGGAAGCCGAAGGTCGGACAGCACAATGTCATCCGACCGGACAGCGGTCAATGCTTTCTTGGCTGCCGCGAAACTGTATATCTTTTCGATGGTTATCCCTTCTTTTGCCAGAAGATTGCCCACATAATCACAATACACCACATTATCGTCTATGACAATCACTTTTCCCATAAGCCCTCCTTCGTTTTGCGGGAAAGGCGGATAATGTAATCGCCGTTATTCAATACGGCTTGCACTTTCTCGTCCAATTCCTCACTTTCATATTGTGGTTTGTGGATTAAGTCGTACAGTTCTCTCAAAGGATAGTCGGCATTGATTAACATCCACGAACTACGCAGGTGGTGTATCATATTGTCCAATCCTTCCATATCTTTTTTCTCGTAAGCCTCGCGGATTTCTTCCATTTCCTTCTTCGTTTCAGTGATAAGCCGTTCCAAAGTTTCGGCATTATCCCCGTATGCAAGCAGTGGAGACAGATTGATTTCCTGCCCCTGTGTTTGATGTGCGACACTATGGGAGATTGTTTCCAGTAGCTCTTTGGCAGAGAACGGCTTGAACAGACAACCACAAAAACCTTTGGACAGCAGTTCCTTTTCCGCACTTTTGTCCAATGCTGTAGATACAACAATAGGGATATTTCGGGAGTTGCCTATATCTGAAGAACGTAACAGTTCCAACACTTCATAACCGTTCATATCCGGCATTTTCATGTCGGTAATCAACAGGTCATACTTCTGTTCCCGCATCATATTCAGCAGTTCATCGACATTACGACAAGTATCGCAACCGATTCCATAACGAACCGACATATCCCGTGTCATTGTGAGTTGCACCGGGTCATTGTCCAATATCAGAACAGAAGTGTCCTGCAAGTTCTTGAAATCATTAAGGATGTCATCTTCCTCGACAAGTCTTTCGTCTGCCTTGCTTAGTGGAACACATACCGTGAAACGGCTTCCACTACCGGTCATACTTTCCACATGAACCTTCCCTTCCATAAGCGTAACAAGTTCTTTGACGATTGGCAGTCCAAGTCCGAAGCCGTCCTGTGTGGCGGCATTTGTCAGGCGTTCAAAGGGATTGAAAATCTTTTCCCTCTGTTGTTCCGTGATACCGCATCCGGTATCTGAAACTTCAAGTGTAAACACACCGTTTGAGTATGCCGTTTTCAATGTGATGTTTCCTCTTTCTGTAAACTTCACCGCATTGGAAAGAAGGTTGCTTCCTATACGGAGTATCATATTCTTGTCTCCGGTAACGATTTCATTTTCACAAGCATCTATATTGAACGCAAGGTTTTTCTTTTCCATCAGCGGCAAGAACTCTCGTCCCAATGTATTCGTTATACACTTCAAACGGAACGGTTTCGGACACACCTGTTCTTTACCATTGTCCAAACGGAAATAATTCATCAGGTCGCCGAGCATGGATGACATTCTACCGGCTGAAAACTGTATTATCTGAATATGCCGTATGCGCTCTTCCGGGTTGCTGTCTGTCGCAATCAATTCTATATTGCCGCAAATGGCAGTCAATGGGGAACGCAACTCGTGAATAATGGTTTGCAGGGTCTGGCGTCGAGCATCGAGTAGCACGTCGTTTTCATTCAGGCTCCGGTGAAGTTTATTTATCAACTCTTCCTGTTCCCTTTTGGCTCGTTCTTTCGCGCGGATGTCCCGTTGGATAATCCAATACGATACCATAAGCAGGACAATGGCGCTAATAATCAATATGGTTACAATCACCGCAGAGCGTTCATACGACTCTTTTATATGCTGTTCCTTGTTTTGAAATGCTACTTGTGATTGTTCGTCCAGCTCTTGAAGTAACGCAGATAATTTACTGTTCAGTTCCTTATTCTGCACACGAAGGCTGTCCGTATTCTCGCTTATCTGCTGTTGGCGTGAAATCAGCTGTCTGTTAAGAGCATGAAGTGGGTTGGACTGCATAGGGACTTGCACGGTTTCCTTAACCCCGAAGAAGCCAGCAATGCCTTTCTTCTTGCGGGTTACAGTGCGGAAACTTGTTGCCTGTTCTGTTACTGCCGGCAACTGTTCCAACAGCAAACTATCTTGCCATTGATGGATTTTCATCGTGTGGAACAGATGTTCTTCTTTATTCGCCAACAGAATACGAAAGGTATCAATCTGGTTGAACGAGATAAATTCGCCGTAATCCCGTTGTAGAATTTGCAAAAGGCTATCGACTTTTTGCCGCCGCAACTGATACTTTTGGAAGTCTTCCTCGTTCCAAGTAATGGCTGATTCCCCCAATGTGGCAAGAATTGTAATGTGCCGATGAGCGGCATTTATCGTTTGGTTCGCCTCTCGTATTTGGGTGGCTTCCAATTCGATTTTATGAACTCTGTCACGTTCATGCAATATGGTAGCAGCCATACTTCCAATGACAATTATCAGTATGATATATCCGAAAAGTATCTTATGTTGCAGCAATAATTTCATTCTGAAAATGTTGTATAATGTTACACTTGATTCTTTGTGGTAATATATTTTTTAGTTGTGATAAAATTTATTTTTACAAAAAGTATTTTACACTTATTATATACAAAGTGCTATGATACACAATACAATGACAATATTTACTGAACGGTTTCATCTTTCACTATCATCAATGCTTTCAATGCCGCAGGAAATCCTATATATGGAAGACATTGGATGACTGCTGCCGTAATTTTTTCAGAACTATTACCTGCTTTCAGATTGGCACGAAAATGGGCGTGGAGCTGCGGTTCTGCTCCGATAACGGTCAGTACGCAATAGGTCAGCAGTTCTCGGGTCGGCGTGTCGAGACCGCTGCGGGTCTGAAAGTCGCCGAAGTGTACCTCTGTAAGAAAACGTGCGACTTTTTCCCCCATACCTCCCGGAACGTCTTTCAACGCCTCTTTCATCCGGTCACCGTATAGTGAATATTGGATTTCATGTCCTTTCTCGTAACGGTTCTCCTCCGTGATCATCGACTGCGATTCCAACGGTACTTTGATTCCCCGTTCTGTAAAGGCTTCATTGACGGCGGTCATGGCGTTCAGCACTTTCGGAAACCCTATAATTGGAGCGCACTGGTAAACCGCTTCGCGCAATTCAATAGGTGTTACACCAACATTGAGTGCTGCCCCTGCATGACCCTTCAGTTGGGGCAACTGCTGCATGGTGGCAAGGCACACACAGGTAATCATTTCGCGGGTTTTGATGTCCAGTTCTCCCGTACGGAACACCTCGCCGAAAATGTATTTCTGGAGTATGTCCATAATTTCCGGATCAGTTCCTTCACCATTGAGAGCTTCACCGCTAAACAAGGCGGTATAGTTCTTTTTACATAATTCTATTCTGTCCATACCATCCGTTTTTTCGGTTGTTTGGGCTTTTGCCGAGAACAAAACGACAGTCAGCAATAAGCCGAGAAATATTTTCTTCATTGTTCTTACATTTATTTGTTGAATAAATTGCGGGCATTTTCCGATAAGAATCGCTCCAAATAGGGCGACAGTTCCTTGTCCGCAGCAAATTGTTCACGCATCCGTTGCAGATTTCCCGTCAATACGGCATCGGGCTGATAGGGATAATCCGAGCCGTAGAGAATATGTTCCGGTGAGGTGATTGTCAGCATCATCTTCACGATTTCGGGGCTTGCGCCTCCGGCAAGGTCATAATAGAGACGCGACAGGTTTTTGTCCCAGTCAATCGGAGCCATGAATCCTTTTGCTTGCATAGCCGGATGAATAGCCTTCATGCGGGGGATTGCCATCGGCAGGAACGAACCGCAATGCGGTACGACCATTTTCAGATTCTGGAAACGCACCAACACGTTACGGGAAATCATATTGACGATGGCACGGGTCGTTTCGGCCGGGTATTCATAGACCGCAAGCGGTGCGGTGGCTATAATGCTGTCATTTACCGGCGTGGGCTTGTGCGGATGGATGATGACAACGGTATTCCGCTTGTCCAATACCGCCATCAAAGGGTCGAGAGCCTCGTCACCGAGATACTGTCCACGACTGTTCGAGGCCAGCTTGATGCCATCGGCTCCAAGCGTATCGAGTGCATAAATCGCCTCCTCGATAGCCGCATCCACATCGGGCAAAGGCAATGCCGCACAAAACTTGAATTTTCCCGGATAACGCTTTTTCAGTTCTGCGCAATATTCGTTATACGCCCTGACAATGCGCTGGCACTCCTCCGTGTCGCCGAAATAAGGCTGCGGAGCGGGCATCGACAGCACGGAACAGCCGATTCCGACTTGCTCCATAAAGGCGAGGTGGGCTTCTACGCTCCATCCCGGCAGTGGGAATGTCTCTTCCAATGCTGCGTCGTGCTTCTCTAACACCTCCATATAGGCAGGCAGAATATTGTGGCAATGCACGTCCACGATCTGCTGTGCCGTCGCCCTGCCTGCAAACCATACAGACAGGGCGACACCGATTATTGAAATCTTCCGCATCATATCATCGGATTTTCCCATGAACCTCTCGTATCCACTCCCGTGCTTTCTGCCGCATCCTCCAGCATCTTCACCTCGTCGGCGGTCAGCACGATCTGCATAGCACGGACGGCATCTTGCACTTGTGCGGGTTTCGTTACGCCGATAATCGGGGTCGTGCCTTTCGCTATCGCCCATGCTAAAGCGACCTGCGCCGGCGTGATACCATATTTATTACCGACAGTACGCATCACAGCTACGAGTTTCTCAATTTGAGACAGCAGCGGATTGTAGGTGTCGCCACGCTGACTACCGGCGGGCAACGGATGGGTCGTGTCGTACTTGCCGCTCAATGCACCCTGTTCCAGCACCATGTAAGCCCAAAAGTAGATACCATTTTCCTTGCAATAATCCAAAATACCGGCCTTTTCCGATGAGCGGTACAAGAGGCTGAAATGGTTCTGTACGGCAGAGATATGTACGCCCTCTTTCGAGAGAATCTCCTCCGCCTGTTTGATTTGTGCGAGATTGTGGTTCGATACACCCACCCGCTTCACTTTACCGCTTTTCACAAGGTCAACGAGCATGGGTGTCCATCGCTCTACGTCGGCTGGGTTGTGGATCCAGTAAATATCGATGTAATCGGTGTCGAAACGTTCGAGACTTCCAGCCAGCATGTCGGCTACCGGATTTTCCGTATCGCCCGCGATTTGCGGTGTGAACTTGGTAGAGATCAGCACCTCTTCACGTTTGCACGCTTTCGTAAATGCTGCAAGTACATTTTCCGAAGCTCCCATACCGTACACCACGGCAGAATCCCACAGGTTCAGTCCGTTTGCCATCGCCTCGTCGAATACGGGTTTCAGTTCTTCTACACCGAGATTATTTCCGAATACTTGGTCGCCACCGGCGAATCCTGCTCCCCACGACCATGTTCCTAATGCAATTGAAGGTTGATTTTTCATTGTAAATTTCTCCTTTGATTTTAATTGTTGTAATTGATTATTTTAACGTATAAAGTTTGTCATTCTATGTTGTTCGTGAACTGGAAATTCGATTCCGTGTTCACGACCCAGCACGATACACTTGAGCAGCCAAGCCATGTTCCGCGCAAGGGTACGCATGGTTTGCAGCCCTTCCGTATCACGGCGAATCTCCTCCGGCGTATTTCCGTGTACAACATTCCAATACTGCGACGGTACGATGGGCATATTGCAGTCTGTCATGTATTTGTTCATCTGATCGAGTGCTGCTGTCGCACCGCTACGACGACAGGTAGCTATCGCTGCGGCAGGTTTACCCGCAAAGTGCTCTCCGTTGAACTCGTCGATGAAAAATATCCGATCCAGAAACGAAGTCATCGCACCGCTCGCTGCCGCATAATGGACGGGAGTACCGAACACGAACCCGTCATAATCGTCCATCATTTTCACGAACTCATTGACCGTGTCATTTCGGAAACAGCTCCGTTTTCCCACACATGCCCCGCACCCGATACACCCAGCTAAGGGCTGGTTGCCGACCCAGAACGTGGTGGAATCTATGCCTTCACTCTTCAGCGTATCGGCAATTTCAGATAAGGCGGTAGATACACACCCGTCCTTGTGCGGGCTGCCGTTTACCAATAAAACTTTAAGCGTGTCCATACGACTTCTTTGTTACTTGTTCATGTCAGGTAAAAGAACACCTCCGACACCTACATTCTCCGGTTCGTTCTCTTTAATGAATACAAAGATGGCCTGCTGGGGCAATCCGGTAAGACGGGAAGTAGATTCCGTAATTTCTTTCACTAATTGAGCTTTCTTTTCCTTGCTCATCTTTACCAATTCCATTGTTATCGACGGCATGATTTTTCTGATTTTATTTGTTCGACTTAATTTTATTGTATGTGTAATCGGCTACTTATTTAACTTGTTCCTCGCGGTATTTTTTACCGGGCAAGGTACATTTACCGATCATCTCGCCTGTTTTCAGGTAAGAGTAGGTAGGCATCTCGAAGAGAACGGGTTTCAGTTTGTTGTAGTCCACCTTATCGTTCTCGTTGAGCATAGTCTCCTCCACATACGTGTCGGAGATTTTGCAAATGAAGTTGTCAAACGTCTCTGTCTCGTAATTGTCCACGACTTCGCACTCCATTACCAACGGGCTGTCCTCGATAACGGGAGTACCTGCCTCGCCGGAATACCATGCGAAAACCTGCGATTTATCAACCTTTGCTCCACTTGTGATCCCCACATAATCCGCACGGGGGAGCAGAGCCTCGTCCACTACATTCACCGAAAGACACCCGGTCGTTTTCACTCCTTGATTGGTATGATGCGCCTTGTGCAGACTTACCATGATACGGTCATGACCGATAATTCCAACATGGCCGGCCAGCAGCCATGCGGGTTTGTTCTCTATCATCGTCCCCACAACGACAGCCGGTGTGGGATAAAGGGCCAATACCGACCCGACATTCTTTTTCATATTTCTTTCTTTTAATATTATTCTGTTTTTGAATACATTGCAAAGATACCGCACGTCTTGGAGAATCGCTGTATATATATTACGGATGAAAGTAACAGTATTACGGAACGTGCAAATTGTGTTTGTTCAAACAATTACAACGTAAACCTGACGACTTACGCTGTAATTGTTTCGCATGGATATATCCATATTATTTCACGGCTTCGGCATACTCTTCGTCCGTTACCGGGTCGAACCATGCATTGCTGTTGGTCTGCGGGTTACATTCGATAGCCAAATGCGAAAACCAACTGTCGGGAGCCGCCCCGTGCCAATGCACCACATTCGGGGCGATCTCGACGATATCGCCTGTTTTGAGCCGACGGGCGGTTTTCCCCTTTTCCTGATAGTATCCCTCGCCTCCGACACAGATAAGAAGCTGTCCTCCCGTGTGGCTGTGCCAATTGTTACGGCATCCCGGCTCGAAGGTCACATTCGATACCGGAACATTGAGTTCTTTCATCGAGGTCAGCGGAGACAGCCATGACCGACCGCTGAAGTATTGTTCGTATGAAACATTCGATTTTCCTGTGGGAAATGCGCTGATTTCAGGTACTTCCGTTTTCATGTTTTTAGCATTGTTACAGCCGGCAACTAATATGGTAACTGCTACGGATATAAATAATTGTACGATTTTCATATTTCTTTTTTATTTATTATTCATTGTACTCATGTCAATCACATAGCGGAATTTGACTTTTCCATCCTGAACATTTTGATAGGCTTTATCTATCTCTGTCTCGTTCGCGCTGATAACCTCCACTTCGGGATAAATATTGTGCGCAATGGAGTAGTCCAACATTTCCTGTGTTTCCTTGATACCACCGATGAATGAACCGTACACCTTACGATTCGGTGCAACAAATGCCATAGAAGCAATGTTCAGGTTTGAATTTCCCGGAAGACCTACGATTGCCATTTCTCCACCTTTCTTCAACATATTGACATACATCAACGGGCTGTAATCGGCAGGAATGGTACTGATAATGAAATCCAAAGAATTATTCAGCCCTTTCAATTCTTCGGGATTGGTTACATTCACATAAAGGGAAGCACCCATCCGGATTGCATCTTTTCGTTTCTCTTCCGTAATATCGAACACTGTAACTTCAGCTCCCATTTGCACCGCGTATTGTACTGCCATGTGTCCCAATCCTCCGAATCCGGCGACACCGACTTTATCACCTTTTTTGACATTGCTGAAATGTATGGGAGACCAAGTAGTGATACCCGCGCATAACAGTGGAGCCACACGTTTCATATCGGCATCGGCAGGTACTTTCAAGACAAAATCCTCCGATACTACAATTTTGTCGGAATATCCTCCCATAGTAATTTCGTTCTCATGAAAGCGGTCGGGAAAGCCATAGGTATAAACCGCTCCTTCTTCACAGGATTGTTCCATATCGGTCTCGCAACTGGCACAGTGTCCGCATGAATTGACCATACAGCCTACTCCGGCATAATCGCCGATTTTGACTTTGGTCACATTGTTTCCTGTCTGTATTACCCTCCCTACTATTTCATGTCCCGGCACCATCGGATAGCGTGATTCTCCGTGTTCTGACCACACTGCACTAAGGTCGCTATGGCAAATGCCGGCATATAGGATTTCAATCAGTATGTCATTATCACCGACCGCATGGCGTGTAAATTCATAGGGATGAAAATGTCCTTCTTTAGAATCCACGGCAAAGCCCTTTGCCTGAATCCGTCCATCCTGTGCCCATCCCATATTGGAGAACAGCAGACATAGCATTATTAAGCCAAATGTTTTTTTCATATCAAAATCTTTAATTATTCGTTTGTAATTCCTATTTCTATTAGCCATTCCGCCACACGGCTTTCCGCTTGGGAAAGAGTATTCGATGTCAGCAACAAGTTTTCCGTGTAAGTCGCATCGGGACAATGTTTCCGGGCATCACTGACTGAAGTCGATATTCCGCTGCTTCCGCTAGTGGCGAACAACGCAATGCGCTTGCCTGCAAGTTTTGCCGCGTGTTCATGCAAGAAGGTCTGCATCGGCGTTGCCATGTGGCTATACCAAATAGGATAACCGATAAAAATAATGTCATACTCCTCGAAACTTTCGACAGTGGTTTTCACTGGAGGAAAATTTCCGGCTTCGATAGCCGCTTGTTCCTGCTGCGAACGCTCCAACATGGCATTGTAATCCGTGTCGTAGGGCGTTTCGGGTTCCACTTCGATAAGTTCGCAACCGAGTGTCGTTCCGATTCGTTGCGCCACGCCTTCCGTATTGCTCGTGCGTGAACAGTAAAGCACCAGATAGCGTCCGTTATTATCCGGCGTTTCACCTTCATCATTATCGTTTCCCGGTGTTTCGGGTTGTTCGGTCGCAGAGCCTTCCGGTTCGATGGGGTCTCCGCTACAAGCTGTTGTAGTCAAAGCAAACAGCATAAAGGGAAGAAATAGTAACTTTCTCATTGTTTTTAAAATTTAATGTTCATTTTATAGAATATTGTCTGTAATTGCTTGTTGCAAAATTACGGTATCACACCTGATTGAAATGTAGATATATAACAGAGGATTGTAACAATATTACTGAATATCGCTATCTTGGTCATTATCGTATAGGCGAGTCGGATAATTGTGGTTGGTTGTTGTGCCATCTCCCAATTGGCCATAACGATTGGATCCCCAAATCCAAAGGTTGCCCGCCACATCACTTGCTGCCGTATGATACCATCCTGTGTAAACACGCTCGAACAATGTACCGATACCAACCTGCACAGGTGTGGTTTTGTTCGTATTGGTTCCGTCTCCCAACTGTCCGTAACTGTTTGCTCCGAAAGCCCAAAGGTTGCCATCTGAATCAATGGCAAATGAATGTGTTCCCTTAACGGATATGTCAGTAAAGGTACGTTCGCTCATGATTTCGGTTGGAATGATTTTGTCCTGACGGTCAGCGTCGCCCAACTGACCTCCCATATTCATACCGAATCCCCAAAGCAAACCATTGAAATCAAGTGCCAAGGTGTGGTAATTACCAGCTGCAATACGGCTAAAACGTCGTTCAGGCATGACATGTATAGGAGTATGCCGTTCTTCAATTGTACCATCGCCCAATTGCCCGTGATTATTCCATCCAAAAGCCCATAACCGATTTTCAGTGTCTATTGCAAATGAGAACCATCCTCCGGCATTGATATCTCGAAATTGCGTATTGTTCAAAATACGAATCGGAGTGTTCCGGTCGATTGTTGTGCCATCGCCCAACTGACCGTGATTGTTTGAGCCGAAAGCCCATAAACCGCCTTCATTGTCAAGAGCCAGCGTATGTTCACTTCCCGGAGATACTAAAATAAAACGAGTTCCTGACATAATTTGTGTCGGGACATGTCTGTCAATTGTCGAGCCATCACCCAAGCGACCGTTTTCATTGTTACCCCATGCATAAAGATTTCCCTCTATGTCAATAGCGTAAGAACTTGAACCACCGCAGAATACATGTGCAAATTGAGTCTGCGGTAAAATGGGTACAGGGATAAGTCTGTTCTCGGTTGTACCATCACCTAATTGCCCATTTTCGTTGAAACCGAAAGCCGATAAATTACCATTTTCATCGAGCAGAAGAGTATAATTAGCTCCAACGGCAACCCGATAATCGTTACTGATTGGGTCATGAGGAATTTCTGTAAATGAAGCGTGTAATGTTACATTATGTTCAGGCATCTGAAAACGATAGACCGGATCTGCTGAAACGAACATACCGTTTTCAGTCCACTCGGTAAAATAGTATCCATCATCCGGAACAGCCGTAACTACCACATTTTCACCTACACGATATTCTGTAAGTTCAGCAGTGGCTCTTCCTCCTTCGGATGCGTTTACATTCAATGTATAAAAAGAAGCATCCGTTGGAGTATCGTCCCTAAGGTTTTCTTCCGAGCAAGCGGTCAGTGATATAACCGAAACAATTGATAACAATAGGTACAGGTTGTGTACCAAATTCAGATTAAATGATTTCATAATTGACGAATTTATTTGTTTCCTTTTCTGCTGCAAAATTAGGCTGAATGTATTATTCGTATTGTATATTGATTACAGATAAAAGTAACACTATTACGGATGATAACCGATTTGATATAATGTTAATAATAAACATTATACACACCGTTACATGGCTTTGTATACATATTACTGACATTTGTAATTATATTCCGGTTTTCACAATGGAATATGCCGGAAAATCATCAGTAATTTCGTACCTTTGCAAAAAGAAATATGATATAATTATGGAAGAAGTGATAAAGGTCGATACAATTGACCAATACAACAAATTATTCGGACTGGAAACCTTGCATCCTCTGATTGCCGTTGTAGATTTGTCGAAAGCTCCGGTATGGCCGGAACATTTCCGTTTTAACTACGGTGTTTATTGTATTTATTTGAAAGATACAAAGTGTGGAACAATCCGCTATGGACGTCAGTCCTACGACTATCAGGAGGGAAGCGTCATTGCTTTCGCTCCCGGACAAATAGCTAACGTCAATATGGAACGAGGAATGAAACCATCCGGATTAGGATTGCTATTCCATTCTGATTTGATAAAAGGAACCTCATTAGGGCGTGAGATCAAACAATATTCATTTTTTTCTTACGACTCGAATGAAGCACTTCATCTCTCCGAGCGTGAACGCGCTATTTTCACAGACTGTCTTGATAAAATAGGTCTTGAACTGGAACACTCCATCGATAAACACACCAAACGGTTGATTGCAACCAATATCGAATTGCTACTGGATTACTGTATGCGTTTTTACGATAGGCAATTTGAAACCCGCTCTTTGGTAAATCATGATGTTCTGGTGAGGTTTGAGCATTTTATGAATGAATATATGCAAGATGAACGCTTGCGGCAAAATGGATTGCCGACTGTCAGATATTTTGCAGACAAGGTCTGTCTATCGCCCAATTATTTCGGGGATTTAGTAAAAAAAGAATCAGGGAAAACAGCTCAGGAATATATTCAAGACAAAATTATAGATTTTGCCAAAGAACAAATTTTAGGTACGAACAAAACAATCAGCGAAATAGCTTTTGATATGGGATTCCAATACTCGCAGCATTTCAATCGCGTATTCAAACGAAGCGTGGGATACACGCCGGCTGAATATCGCAGGATGCAGGCATAATTATGGAAATGAATTTTGATATGCTTAGTGTGGAAACGATTGATTTATTCAATCGTTTTTTCAAAATAGAGGATATGTACCATCCTCATATAAGCGTCATGGATATTACGCCACAACTGGAATATATGCGTATTCCATTACGGATAGGATTTTATGCCGTTGCTCTCGCTACATACCGGCAGGAACATATTGTTTATGGAAAAACGAATTGCGATTATTCGGATGGTACGCTTCTCTTCTTTGCTCCGGGAGATATTTTCCGTATCGACCGGTTGGAAATCGCATCAAACGTCTTATTATTGGTATTTCACAAAAATTTGATTGGAGACCAGCCTCTCGGACTACATATCGAAGACTATTCTTTTTTCGGTTATTATAAGCAGGAAGCTCTGCATTTGTCAAATCGGGAAAAAATACTTGCTTTGCAGCGTTTTGAAGATATAAGGAAAGAACTTGACAGCCCCCTTGACCGGTATAGCCGGGTGCTGTTGTGTAACAACATAAAATTGTTGCTGGATTATTGCACTCGTTTTTATGAACGGCAATTTATCCTTCGGGAAGAAGAAATGCGGCAAATGTTGGAAAAAACAGATAAAATGCTGGATGAATATTTCGAGGAGAAGAGGACTCTGCGCTCAGGACTCCCTAATGCTGTTTATTGTGCGGAGCAACTCGGATATTCTCAGGCCTACTTACTTGATGTTCTGAAATTTCGTACCGGGAAAACATGGTATGAATACATACAAACTAAACGAATGATTATCGCCAAACGGTGGTTACAGGAGGAACATCGGACAATTCCTCAAATAACAAAAGACTTGGGATTTTCATCCTCAAAATACTTCTGCCGTTTGTTCAAAGAGGTTGTGGGATATGGACCGGATGAGGTATTAAATTGACAAGTATCATAAATTATGATTGGTTTCGGAAATTATCAATAACCCCTTATTGTCGCCTTTCAACTTTTTGAAAATATCCTCACTAAAACCACGGAAATGAGTTTTTTTCTCCGTGGATTATCAGCACCGTGCAACGAATCTCGTCACTATAAGACAGTAAAGGCATATTGATAAATGAAAGCGGGGAAGCCTTGTTCCAACCGTTGTTGGAGTTAAGAGAACATTTATGATAGCCGCGTTCGGCTTATAATAGCTACCTTAAATTACAGGTTTTTTATATAGATTGTAGGGGAAATGTAATCGTGGGTGATACCCCTTAATTAAATATATATAAACAGTCGCCATTATAGGCGACTGTTTCTCAATTAAATCTTCACTCCTCTACTTTGAACTTTGGACTCATCTGATATTCCGGGTCTTACGATAAGTACATGATTGCGGACATAATCATCGTTCTCATCAGATTTGACGATTTCCGACAAATGTTCTTCTTCCTTGTCATCCTGTTTTATGCCCTCAGTCTGTTCCTGTCCGGTTTCTTGTGTCGGCGGAGCCAGCTCCAACTGAATCTTCCTGTCAAGGGCTGCAAGTTCCGACTTCAACCCTCTCAGTTCGTCCTCCTTTCGCCATGTCTTTCCGGCAACCTCCTGCAATACGGGCAGGTTCGTTTCGTGAGTTTCGTTCTTTGCCTTGTACTGCTCCACAATCTGCGGTATGCGTTCCAATGCGTTCAGGAAATTCATCGCCGCCGCTTTTGTATCAGCCATTGCCACCTGACCGTTGTTATACCGGTATTTGTAATGCCCCTCCACGACAAAACGGTTTTGGGTAGCCGAAGCACCGTCCTTCAGTGTCGGTTCGCTGATTACATATATCGGGAAACCGTACAGTTCACCGATACGGGTATATAACCCGCCCGTCGTGGCGTTCTTGGCAATCTCCTGCAACCTTGTACCGATACTCTTCTCGTCCGTTGCCGTCAAGCCGTCCAATGTGATACGGTTTATCTTGTTGCCGTCCTTGTCAGTTTCGGCACGGGAGAGTAAGGTATTATAGTCCTCCGTCATTTTTTCGATGATGACCTTGTTGTTGGCTATCTCCGTCTGAAGACCGTTCAACTTTCCTTCCGCTTCCGCCCGTGCTTTGGCAAAAGACTTCCTTTCACTCTCCAAAGCCGCAATCTTCTTCTCCAATTTCGCCTTGTCGAGCAAGTCGGTATTCCCTGACAGGATAGCCATATATTCCGAGAAGTTCATGCCGGACTTCTCATCCATAGCCCCCTCGTCAATGGTACGTGCGCCCATAGCCCCGCTTTTAAGCTGACTGATGAAAGTCTGCTTGCAATGCAGCAGGTTGAACTTGTAGCTGTCAAGCGACTTCGATACGGCATAGATGATAACATCCACTTTGTTGCCCGCGAACAGTTTGGCTACCTCGTTGCCTTTCCGCACGGCACGCCCGTCCCTCTGTGCAAGGTCGGACGGACGCCACGGCGTATCAAGATGATGCACCGTAACCGCCCTCTGCTGTGCGTTCACACCCGTTCCGAGCATACTCGTAGAGCCGAACAGCACCCTGACACTGCCATCGTTCATGGCACTGATGACCGCCTTTTTCGCTTTCTCCGTCTTGGTTTCCTGTATGAAGCGTATCTCATGCGCGGGAATACCGTAATCCTCTATCAGTTTCCGTTTAATCTCGCTATACACGCTCCATTGCCCCGGCTGGTAAGTCCCCAAATCCGAGAATACGAACTGTGTCCCTTTCTGTTCGTCATATCTGTGATAGTATTCGGAAATCAGTTTGGCACAATGGCTCGCCTTGTTGTCCGGATGGTCTTCGTAGTCGGGGCTTATCATTCGCATATCCAATGCCATCTTACGGGCATAATCCGTGGCGATAAGCATCTTGGCTTTCTCTTCTGTTTCCGACAGTTTCTCCCTGCCGAGTATCGTGGCATCGCCCGACTTGGCAAACTCCATCAGCTTCTGTATGAACTCTTCCTGCTGCGGTGTAGGCGGAATGTCATGCAGTATCTCGTTCTTTTCAGGACGATCCACACCCACATCCTCCGCCGTGCGGTAGTCCGTTATCTCATTGTAGAACATAGCCAACTCCGGCACTTTGATAAAATAGCGGAAGCGTTCTTTCTGCACGATGTTGTTAGTCACATTAAATTCAAAATCGGTTGTCTTCTTGGCGAAAATAGCAGCCCACGCATCAAAGCAACGAATATCCTGCCTTTCCAACTCTTTCGGGCGAAGGTACTTGAACAGCAGGTACAGTTCCGTCAGCGAGTTGCTGATGGTCGTGCCCGACAGGAATGTCGCGCCCAAATCCTTTCCCGACCGTTCCTGAATGGTACGGATGGCATAGAGCATATTGAGGGCTTTCTGGCTTCCTTCCTGATTGCCCAACCCGGCGACACGGCTGTGCCTCGTGTTGAACATCAAGTTCTTGAACTGATGGCTCTCGTCCACGAAGATATGGTCAATGCCCATCTGCTTGAAGTCCGCCACGTCATCCGTGCGGTGTTCTATGGCGTATGCGACCTTTTCCAGCTTGGCGGCAAGGTTGAACTTACGCACTTCCAAGCCTTTCAGCATGGATCTTGAAATGTCCTTTCCCTGCTTTTTCAGCACTTCGAGGTTTTCTTCCACCGTGTCCAACTCCGCCTGCAAGATACGCTGCTGCAATTCGGGCGACTGCGGTATCTTGCCGAACTGGTCATGCGACATGATGACACAATCGTAATCGTTGTTCTTTATATTATTAAAGAAGCGCACACGGTTGGCGGTCGAAAAGTCCTTCTCCGAAGCGTACAGAATACGCGCATTGGGATATGCCGCCTGATAGGTGGCTGCAATCTCAGCCACATTCGCTTTCAGCCCGATAATCATCGGCTTATGCACCAGCCCTAACCGCTTCATCTCATACGCCGCCATGCACATAATCAAAGTCTTTCCCGTGCCCACCTCGTGGTCACAGATGCCGCCGCCGTTCTGTTTGAGCATCCAGACACAATCCTTCTGGCTGGCATAAATCTCGTTTATGTTGTACCGTCCGGAAAGGGCTTTGATGTCCAAGTCCGGAAAAGTCTGGTGCGAGCCGTCATACTGCGGACGCACGTAGCAGTTGAACTTCCGGTTATACATGTCCGACAACCGTTTCTTGAACTCCGGCGACTGCGCTTCCAGCCAATCGACAAACCCGCTGCGGATTTCATCGATCTTGGCATTGGCAAGCTGTATGGCTTCGCTGTCCCTGACTTTGATGTCGTTCCCGTGGTCGTCCTTGCCGATACTCTTGTAAATATCCGGCACGGTGTTGTGCAGGGCGTGTTTCAGGAGGTTGATGCCGTCATACCGCTTGTAATATCCCTTCACGGCGAACTGTTCGTAAATCTTCATGTTCCTGTGGTCGCACGACACGGTAAACTCGTCTATGCTGTCCACGTATGCGATTTTGATGTCCACCCCGTACAGGTATGACATATAGGAAGAATAGATGCCGGTGGGTATCCAACGCTCCCCGAAGTTGAAATCCAACTCTTCAAAAAGGATGGGTTCCGGTGTAGCGTCTTGCAGGGCTTTGAGCGACTCTTCGGCGGCAGGCAACATCGGGTGTCCCTCTTCATTATCCTTGTTCTCCCGTATCCAACGGGACACCGATTCCGCCTTCTGTACCACGTTCCCGGCGATGAAACGGTCTTTAATCTCGTAACATCCCTCCGTCGGGTTGTAGTAGATACGCCCCTTGAGTGCTTCGGTCAGTTCGTCTTCCGTATTGCCGCATAGTCCGCACATATACTCTAAATTCACATTCCCGTAGCGGTTTAGCGAGGATACGAGTGCTTCCTCCGGAGTGTCCACGCTCATGTTCTCTTCCGTCGAAAACGATACGGGACGGTTGAAGATGTCCGCCTTGACAAACAGCCCGTTCTCCCCACGTTCCAGCGAAAGGATGTTCCGCCCGGATGCATCCATCATAATCAATGAGGCGTTCTGTTTGGCGTTGAGGTTGCCGTAACGCATCACGAACTCATCGTAATAGGTGTTCAGATTTTCACGATGCCGGGTGTGTTCCGTCCGGTTTTCCGCTTCATAGGCATATAGCCGTTCATAAGAATTGCGCAACGAGATATACAAGTCCGCCTTCTCTTTCTGCAATCCTTGCAGGTCGAGCGGATGGAATGTCGCTCCGTATGGCGTAATGCCTTTCAGATAGCCTATCTGATAGCGTATGCCTACCGTGTTTACCCTGACAAGCGAGCCTTCTTTCAGATGCGGTTCCATGATGCCGGTGAACGGACGGGGCAGCATTTCCTCCTCGTGTTTGCGTTGTCTCTCTTCCGGCGACAAAGCCGCTTCTTCATCCCGTATCTGTTTTTCCACTTCGGCTATGCGGCGTTGATGTTCCGCCTCAAAACCGTTTTCTATTGGGTAAACCACCTGTGCCGTTTCCGTCGTATTCTCCTGTCTTGCTGTCGGTTCTTCGTCAAAAACAAGAGCCTGCTGCACAGCCTTTGCCTCCCTTGTTCGCTGCCTAAGTCGTGCCCTGCCTTCCACGCCAAGCCCCATCATCGCCTCATAGAAGCCGTTGATAGGAGGGTTCTCGTCCCAATCCAGCGAGGCATAGATGGCTTCCTGATGTGCCTCTTCCTCCGTCATCATATCTTTATCGGGCGGTTCTTGTCTTGTCGGTACTGTTTCGACAGGTTGGCGGTTGAACAGACCGGATGCCTCCGGCTTCTTTTTAGGACTGGCTGCATTTTTGCCATTGTTTTTGTTGCTTTTCTTTTTGAGTGGCTTTGATTCCATCTGCCGCCGTTCTGCCGCCGTAAACCCGAACAGGTCGTACAGGGTCATCACGGGAGCTTCGATTTCCGGTTTCTCATCCGCATGGACAGACGGTTTCGGTTCTTTCGTTTTTTCGGGAGCCGGATTGCTTTTCACCTCCACGGTCTGTGGTTCCTGCCGCACCGTTTCTTCCGCCACTTTCAACCGCGCGTTGCGGATGTCGCCGGCATACAGCCGCATAACCAACCGCTTATGCAGGTTCTCGTCAAGCAGTTTACGCAAGTGTTCCGCTATACCCTGTACTCCTCCCTCGTGTTCATAGACCATTGCAGGCTTGCCGTATGGGTCGGTGTCCAATTTCGATTTCGTACAGACAATCTGCTCCTGATGCTCGATGAAGTAACGCCCGGTATTGACCCCGTGCAGTGTTCCCGTCTGTGCAAACAGTTTCTCGTCTTCCGTCAGTCCATCTTTCCGGGTATCCTTTTGCAGAATAATCAGGTCGCTGCCCACTTCCGTGTTGGCGTTTTCGGTAAAGAGGTTGTTCGGCAGACGGATGGCGGAAACAAGGCGTGCCTCTTTCAGCATTTCAAGCCGTACCGGTTCGTTGCGAGGGGAGTTCATTACTCCCTGCGATGTAAGGAACGCCACGATGCCGCCGTCCCTTACCGTGTCGAGACCTTTCAGGAAGAAATAGTTGTGTACGGCTTTCTGTGCCGTCTTGCGTGTGGGGCTGTCGCTCATGGCAAATGCAGGGTCGAAAACCGCCACCTCTCCAAACGGTACATTGGATATGGCAAGGTCGAAAGTACCGTTGAACGGCTTTTCTATCTTTTCAAATCCCGACACCCGTATCTTGTCTTCCGGGTAGAGGTGCGAGAGAAGTCTGCCTGTCAGCAGGTCTTTCTCAAATGCCATCACGTCCGCCTGCGGCGAGTGTTCCTTAACGGACGATATGAACGCACCCATCCCCGCCGATGGTTCAAGTACCTTCGACGGGGTTACTCCGTAATCTTTCAGTACGGAAACAAGCGTGTCCGTTATCTCTTTTGGGGTATAGAAAGCCGTCAGCACGGAGGCTTTCAGAGAATCCATATACCGTTTGTACTCCATGTCGCTGCCGCTGTTGTCACGGATGAGCTTGTGAAGTTCCACGGTCATGGAAAACAGTTCGAGGTCTGATTTTGCCCAATGGACGGCATCCGTCAGTGCGGTAGCGGGATTGAGGATACATTTCAATCCGCCGAAACCGCAGTATTGTTCCAATACAGCACGCTCTTCGGCTGTCGCCTTGCGATGCTCTTTCTCCAACGTGAACGCCGTCCGTATCGCCTCGATGTTTCCCCTCAGCTTTTCCTTGCGGTTAAATGCCATGTTCGTCGAGGTAAACGGCTATCGCTCCGGTCAGTTCCGAATAAAGGCTGTCGTATTCCGATGACAGGGCAAAATCATCGGAAAGCGGATAACCGGAAAAAGTTTCTTTGAGTCTGGGCAATAAGGCGAGAGCCAGCCCGCGTACCTTTTCTGCCGGTACATTCGTCCTGAACTCGTTTTCAAGAATATCAACGACGGTACGGAACTCCGAGAAATGAAGTCCTTGCAGCAGGGCTTTCATCGCCAGTTCCTGCGCCCCCTCCACGGAATAGCCGACGAGCCGCGCCTGCTCGAAAGTGTCGGCGGCGAGGTCTTCCCTTACTGCCATGAAGTCATTGTCGGAGGATTTGTCGGGATGGTTCTCTATGAGATATTGTTGCAGGTATAATCCGTAATAGGACAGTTCGACCTGCCGGTTCTTTTGTTTCATCTTACTTTGGATTTAGTGGAATTATTGAATTGTTGCTGAAAGCGGAGGACGAGGAAGAAAAAGGCACTCAACGTCCCCGTCGAGTGCCACCACTAAATCCATAGTAAAATAAGCGTATCGACCTTTTAACAGGAAAACAGTTTATTCCTATGAATCAGTGGCAAAATTACTCAATTATTTTCTTTTTCTTCCCGGTCTTCCTGATTTTTCCTTCTTTTCGGGAAACTCGAAGACTGTGTTGAAGTCCCCGTCAAAGGAGACGATGGCACTGAACGGTTTACCTTGCTTGCTCTTGAAGCCGTTTAACAGCCCCGTGTGCCCGTTGGTTATCAGTTCCGTCATATCCTTGTCGGACAGGGTCTTTCCGGCAATCTGTCGGAACAGGGGAAGGGAACAGGCAGGGTTATCGCACCGCACCACCTTTCCGTAGAACTGCATACGTCCAGTACCGCATTTCGGGCAACTACAACCGGAGTCCTTGTGCCCGAAAATCTTGTCGCAGGAGAGCAGTTCGGTTGTAATCTTGCGGGTATAGGTTTCAATATCCCTCATAAACGCTTCGGATGGAAGTTCGCCACGCTCGATTTTGGCAAGGGTGGCTTCCCATTCTCCCGTCATCTCCACGTTGGCGATGTCCATCCCCCTGACAATGGAATAAAGGGCAAGCCCCTTTTCGGTAGGCACGAGAATTTTCTTGGAGCGCACGATGTATTCACGTCGGAGCAGTGTTTCGATGATGGCGGCACGGGTGGCAGGAGTGCCGATGCCGCAATCCTTTATCGCCTGACGGACTTCCTCATCCTCTATCTCCTTACCGGCGGTTTCCATAGCCGCCAGCAGGGTCGCTTCCGTGTGGAGCGGTTTGGGCTTGGTTTTCCCTTCCGTCAGCGAACATCCGATAACAGGAATCTCGTCCCCTTCATTCCATTCGGGCAGCACAGTCTCTTCCTCTTTCTCACGAAGGACGCCGCGCCAACCGGGTTGTCTGATGACACAGCCCTTTGCAACGAACTCTTCCCCGCAGGACTCGGCTTTGATGGTGGTCATGTCCTTGATACATTTTTGCGAGAAAGCCTCCAGCATACGGGCGACTATCATTTCATAGAGGGTGGTTTCCTCTTTGGCGAACAGGAGCGGTTTCACTCCGGTAGGCAGCAGTGCGTGGTGGTCGGTTACTTTCGTGTTGTCCACGCTTCGGCGAGTGAGTTCCCGCATCTGCCCGGCAACGGCACTCCATTTCGGGTTTTCCTTCAATCCTTTCAACAAGGCAGGAATACCGGCAAACACATCTTCGGGAATATACCTGCTGCCCGTTCTCGGATAGGTGATGAGTTTTGACTCGTAGAGTTTCTGGGCAAGGGCGAGTGTCTGCTCCGCCGTGAAGCCATGCTTCGTGTTCGCGTCTTTCTGAAGCGAAGTAAGGTCATACAGAAGCGGTGTCTCCTGTATGGTCTCTTTGCGTTCCACGGAAAGGACAGTAGCCGTCTTGCAGTCCTTCAACCGATTATATACTTCGGCTGCTTCGGTTTTCACTTTCCATTTCTTTACGGACGAGAACTTGGCGATGCTGTCCGCATCGCTGCCCTGTGCCGTGAAGTGGGTCTGGAACACGTCTTCGGGGACAAAGCGTTTGTTTTCCCAGAAACGGGCACATACCATAGCGAGTGTGGGTGTCTGCACACGCCCCACGGAATAAGTACCACGCCCGGCAGCAACGGTCAATGCCTGCGTACCGTTGATGCCCACGAGCCAATCGGCTTCACTGCGGGATTTGGCGGCAAAATAGAGGTTGTCATACTTGCTCCCGTCTTCCAATGCCGCCAATCCTTTGCGGATGGCTTTGTCGGTCAGCGAGCTGATCCAAAGGCGGTCAAACGGTACGGTACAGCCGATGTAGTGGTATAGGTAACGGAATATCAATTCTCCTTCGCGACCCGCATCCGTTGCCACGATGATACGCTCGCTGTCGTTGAACAGTCTGGTAATGACCTTTATCTGTTTCATCACCCCGCTGTCGGCTTTATAGCCTTTCTCCGTGCGTACCTGTCGGGGCACGAGGGTGAACACTTCGGGGATGACCGGCAGGTTGTCCCTGCAAAATCCTTTGATGCCGTAACCGTCAGGCAAAGCCGGTTGTACCAGATGCCCGAAAGCCCATGTCACATAATAGCCGTTCCCATGCATATAGCCTTCTTCCGGTTTTGTCGCGCCCACGATACGGGCGATTTCACGAGCCACGCTCGGTTTTTCTGCAATGATTGTCTTCATATTCTTTTATATTTACGATGGATTTAGTGGTGTTATTTTTATAATCTCTGACCTTTGGGCTTGTTCTGCTGCCGTTGTTGCCTTTCATTGGCGGGAGCGGTCTGTCCCTGCTGTAACGGCTCCTTGACGTGCTTCGTGGCTTCGTCGGTCTTGCCCTCGTTGTTCACGGCTATCTGGGTTCGGCTCTCGTTGGACGGGGCTACCTTTTGTGCCGTGTCGGGATTGTTGTCGTAGCGGAACGGACGACCTTGTTCGTGGTTGAACTTGATGTATATGGTGGCGGGATTGCCCTTGTCGTCAGGCACGTTTTCCAGCCTTACGGTCTTGCCGGAAACATAGTCAGCCTTCTGCTGTTCGCTGAACTCGACTCCTTTCCATTTGCCGATGGGCTTGATGTTGCCGTTCTCATCCACCCAAGCACGACCTTTTCTTTCTCCCTGCTCCTGTCCTTGTTGGTTTTCCTGCGGCTTGTTTTCCTTTTGTCCGCTCCGTTGCCCGTTTCTTTGCCCTTGCCGCTCTCCCTGCCAGATACGTGCGTTTCGCGGCACGAACTCCACGCCTTTGTCTATGGCACTGACTTGCAGTATGGCGGGGAACTTGCGTCCGTTTGCAAGCTCGATTTCCTTGCGGACATAGCCTCCACTCCTGAGCAGTGCCTGTTCCGTTTCGCTGATTTCGGTCTTGCCGATTTTGTCCGTGATGCGTACCTTGTTTGCCGGCACGTCCTCAATCTTGTTCGTAAAGCGGTCGATGCTGATAAAGGAGGGGATAGTCTCTCCTGTTTCCTTGTCCACCAAGTCCACGACACGACCGAGGTTGCCTGTCTGTTGGAGTGCTTTCTTTTCTTCGTCCGTGAAGGTGTGTCCCTTGTGCGGTTCATCAAGACGGGCTTCTTTACGCACGAAGTCGGGAACAAAATCCACGCTACCGTCCGGCAGTCTTTTGAGTTCCAAACGTGCGCCGAGTTCCTGCCTTTCGCCCAAGACCTCCACACGCACCGTCAGAGGTTCGGACTTCCGGTAGTTGAGCATCTTGTCCAGACTTTTGGACGCCACAAGGTCGTCACGGGTCAGTCCGTACTGTGCTTCGAACTTGTTCCAATCAATTTTACTCTCGTCAATGGGCTGATAGCCTCTTTTTTCTGCCGGGGTCTCCTGACCGTTTTCCGGCTGTCGGTTATTTTCCTGCATATTCTCTTCGCTTGGGGTTTGTTGATTATGGTTGTCTTGCTTCTCTTCTTCCGATACTGCCCGTACATATTCCGAGGTGTCCACCTTGTGCGGGGCGAGCAGTTCCGCATTGGAGATGGGGTCTTTCAGAAGTTCCTTCATCGCGTCGATGAGCTTGTCCGCCTGTTCCGCCGCAATCCGGTAGAAGCCGAAGCGGTAAGGCTCTTTGCACTGTCGGTAGAAGTTCTTGAAGAAGTTGTCTATGACATCGCCGTGCCGGTCGAATGTCATGAAGTCTTTGGTGTTCTCCGCTTTGGCGGGGACCCGTTTGGGAGTGCCGTCGGCGTTCAGTCCGGCGACAACGCTGATTTCACCCGTCTTCTCGTCACGGACAATCAGCACATCCCTTTCATCTGTCTTTTTTGCCATATTGGTCTATTTTTTAAGTGATACATTGATACGGGCTTTGAACTGCCCGATGTTTTCTTTTTGAAAGTCCTTCATGTACTTGGCTATGAAGTCCAGCACATCGGATTCCTTGTAGTAGGTCTTGTGCCAGAGCAGGTGGTAGGCAAGCGCACCGTTGCTGCGGTATCGTTGCAGGGAACGCTTGCTTACCTGAAGCAGCAGGCACAAATCCTGATTGTCAAACAGCCGCTCGCCGTCCAAGAGCTTGACCTCCTTCAAATCAGTGGGAGCGTTGCCGCCTGTCAGCGAGGCGATGAGCCGCTCGTGCCTGTCAAGGCGGTCGAAGACCTGCCGCATGAACTCCCGGAATGTTTCCTTGTCCAGTGTATCCATAGGCTTTACTTGTCGGTTTCATGGTTACGGGGCTTGCCGTTCATACGAGCCTTGTAGTTGTGCTTGAACTCTTCCAGCTTTTCGGGGTTGCCGATGATGAGACCGTCACGGACAAAGCGTTCCACCTCTTTGAGATGGTAGCGGCAGTTGTGCCCGACGACGGAGTAGGCGATGCGTCCGGCATCACGCATACGTTGCAAAGTGCGTTGGCTGACATTCAGCATTGCCATCACCTGACGGGTTGTGAGCCACACATTTGTCTCTTTCGACTGTTCTTCTTTCTGCTTTTCCTGTTTCTCGATGTAGGAGGATATTCTTTCAATCCGTCCGATCAGTTCCTTGTAGGCGGAACTTTCCAATGTTACGATTTCCATACGCTTTATTTTTGATTACGGTGCAAAATTCCGAAGAAGTCGGCAGGCGGGCTCGGTAGGTACGCATACGGTACGTGAGATTTTCTTTTCCGCTGTCCCCGTTGGCTTGCCGTGACTGTGCCAAAGACAGCCGCAAGGTGGGAAACGGACACGGCAGCCCGGCACACATTGTACTTTTGCGGGAAACTCAAAATCTGAAAATATGGAAGTAGTGATTATCGAAAAGAAGGCTTTCGAGTCGTTGCTCGCGGATGTGGCAACGCTTATGGAGAAAGTGAACGTGCTGTCGCGCAAATGCAATGACAGGCGGTTGTCGAACTGGCTGGACGGGGAAGATGTGTGCCGTATGCTTCGCATCAGTCCCCGTACCTTGCAGACCCTGCGGGACAACAGGCTGATTGCCTGCTCGCAAATCAACAGGAAGTTCTTTTACAAGCCGGAAGAGGTGGAGCGGATTTTACCGTTGGTGGACTGTTACCGACCCAAGAACGAGACATAGACAGAACAATATAAACCCGCAAAATCCGAAGTAATATGAATGAGACTGTATTGACAGCGGAAAGCGAGCCATTGGCAACGCTTCTGCAAGGCATCAGAAAAACTGTAAAGAAGGCGGTCAGACTGACCGCCGAATACCGTCCGCCACTGAACGGGGAACGCTACCTGACGGACAAGGAGGTGGCTGAACGGCTGAAAGTAAGCCGCCGGACATTGCAGGAATACCGCAATGCAAGATTGCTGCCTTTCATTGTATTCGGTGGCAAAGTTCTCTATAAAGAGTACGACATCGAAAGGCTGCTGGAAGAAAACTACCGCAAGGCGATACGGTAAGACAAAGGCGGACAACCCTAAAAAGTTGCCCGCCTTTGTCATGCTCCGGCTTAACAGATGAAACCGCCTCTCAAATGCAGGAAGATGGGCGGTTGTTCCTTTGCCTCCGTTGTTGCTTTCCGTACCAGCCATTTGCGGAACAAGGCTGTATAGTAGGTGTTGAAGCGATAGGCAAGAGGAACGATAAGTTCCATATTGAACACATCGAGGTTTACACGCCCGTCAATACGGACGGTACGGCATACCTCGTAGTCGTTCAGAATGTCCGTTTTCAAAATACCCCGTATGGCATTGTTTACCAATGCCGCCGTAACATTGAAAAGGTCGGCGATTTCTGCCGCACTCATCCAGATATTCTGTCCCGTAACGAGGATTGATTTTCCTTCAATTCTTATAATATCCCGTTTCATGATGCGTGCTTGTTTAGATGGAGTTAATAGTGTATTCTTCAATGCCGTCCAAGCGTGCCGAAAGGTTGTCCATATCACGGTTCAGCCTTTCCTTTGTCATTTTTGCGTACACTTGCGTGGTGGTTATGTTCTTATGTCCCAATATGGAGCTTACAGTTTCAATGGGGACACCGTTGGTCAGGCACACTTCCGTAGCCATCGTGTGCCGGCTCATGTGCCAAGTGATGTGCTTCTCTATGCCGCATCTTTTGGCTACTGCCCTTATGCCGTGCAGACAGGTCACATAGTGGGGAACGGTGAAGATTTTGCCGTCTTCACGAAGTCCTCGATATTTGGCGAGTATCTTTAATGGTATATCCAGCATTTTGATATCTGAACGAACCCCCGTCTTTTGGCGGTTAATTGTTATCCAGAGATGTTCATCGAAATAGGTGCAGATATTTTCTTCGGACAGGTTTCTCATATCACTGAATGAAAGTCCTGTGAAGATACAGAAAAGAAACATATCACGATATAACTCTTGCTTGGCGTTTTTCAGTTTCCCATTCAAAAGAAGTTGTATTTCGTCACGGGAAAGAAAGCCTCTTTTCGTTTCCTCTTTCTTGATTTCATAATCACGGAACGGGTCTCGTGTAAGCCACTCGTTATTTATGGCAATGGAAACCATTGTCCGTAACGGACAGGTATAAATCCAAACGGTATTGTTGCAGCAATGCTTGTCCGCACGGAGAAACATATCGAAGTCCGTAATAAATGCGGGTGTGAGTTCTTTCAACGCGATGTCATTGACATGATACCGTTGGTACAGGAATTCTTTCAGGTGTTTATAAACGACCTGATACTTGTTCAGGCTCTTGGGGGATTTCATTCCGGCATTGACAAGTTTCTCGTAGTCCTCGTTGTATTGCTCGAACACTTTCATCAGCGTATGCTGCCGGTGTTCCAACCCTAAAAAGGCATTTTTGACTTTCTCCGCCGTCACATAGTTGTCCCTGTCGAAAATCTCTTGATAATGGCTGTTGATTTTTACGCGGATTTTATCCAACATACGGTTCGTTTCCAATGCCACGGCACTGCGACCTATTGCCCGCCCGGTTTTGGTATCCCAGATTTTCGGGTCTATGGTCATTTTACAACTGAACTGCGTTTGCGTTCCGTCAATCGTGATACGTCCCATTACAGGTACGGTTCCGTCTTTTCTTACAACCTGACGTTTGAGGTAGAAAATGCTTGAAAATGTACTTCTCATAACTCTACGAATTTTTGGTTTCAAAATTACTTTGAGTAGAGTTTCTGATTGTTACGCAAAACATTGCTAATCACAGAATAAGAATCTGATGATTGACTTTCTTTCGGTATTTGCCCGTCATGCCGGAAAAAATGACTAATTTTGTACCCGAATTGCTGACCTCTACACCCATTTTCTTCCCGATGTCGGGTTATACGATGGGGTTACTATTAGGTAATGCAGCTCCGGTTTAACTTGTCTTTTTCTCGGTTTTCGCTGACTTTACCGATTTCCGCTTCAAGCCCCTAAAATCCTTTGTATAAACTAATTTGCTTCAAATTTCCCAATCTCAGCTTTTCTATTTATCTTTGCTTCCGCTATTTATAGAATACCACAAATGAAACAATCGTTACGGATCATTCCATTCCTCCTTGGATTATTCCTTTTTATTGAAGGATTCTTATCACCTGCGTCAGCCCGAACCGAAAATACAAATAAAGAAGTACTGGTTTTAAACTCGATTAATTTCAATCTGCCTTGGGCTAAAAACTTTTATTGGTGTCTTCATGATGCTCTTCAGAAACAAGGAGTTTCTGTGAAGGCGGAATCGCTTTCCGTACCTGCTCTGGTGAATGAGATGGAGGCGAATGCCGTAGTCACCCATTTGCGTCAGAAGTATCCGGAGCCTCCCACTGCTATCGTGATGATTGGAGATCCGGGATGGATTGTTTGCCGCGAATTATTTGATGATGTATGGGAAGATGTCCCGGTAGTTGTGACAAATGCCCGCGATCGTCTGCCTGCTTCTCTGGATATCCTGCTGTCTCATGCTCCACTCACAGAAAGTAACAGTGTTTCTGCGGAAGAATGGAGACGGGAATATAATATCACTTCCTTGAAGCAGCATTATTACGTCAAGGAGACCGTAGATTTAATTTATAAACTGATACCTGACATGGAACGTCTGGCTTTTATTTCAGACGATCGGTATATCAGTGAAGAAACCCGCCGAGATGTGAAAGAAGCCGTAGAGGAAAACTTTCCTGATTTGCGTCTGGAGCTTCTTTCCACCACTCAATTATCCACGGAAATGCTACTCGATACGTTGCGCAGCTATAAATCCAATACGGGGATTATCTATTATTCATGGTTTGAGTCGCATAACGAGAATGATAACAACTATCTCTTCGATCACATTCAGGAGATTATCACTAATTTTACTCCTTCGCCTCTGTTCCTGCTTTCTCACGAAGATTTATCGAACAATACTTTTGCGGGTGGATACTATGTCTCGGCAGAATCTTTCAGCGATTCTCTGCTGGAGATTCTTGATCGGATATTGAAGGGTGAACAGGCCCGGAATATTCCCGGTGGAGTGGGAGGGAAAGGAAGTGCCTATCTTTGTTATCCGGTATTGAAAGCTCATAATATACCGTCATACCGTTACCCGGCCGATGCTGTTTATGTCAATGAGCCCAAGACTTTTTTTCAGCAGTATTCTGTTGAAATTATTGTCTGTTCCATCTTCCTGTTAATTCTGATTGTTGCTATCATATATTATATCAGCATTCTTCGGAAAGCATATAGTCGTCTGCATGAAGCAATGGAAAAAGCGGAACAGGCCAATCAATTGAAATCCGCATTCCTGGCTAATATGAGTCATGAGATACGTACGCCCTTGAATGCTATTGTAGGATTATCCAATATGCTTCCTCATGTCGAAAACCGTGAAGAAATGTCCGAATATGCAGACCTCATTGAAACAAATACGGATTTGTTGCTCCAGTTGATTAATGATATTCTGGATTTGTCGAAGATTGAAGCCGGTACATTCGATTTCTATCCTGCCTTGATTGATGTGAATCAGACGCTTGAAGAAATCGAGCAGAGTATGCAGTTACGTCTGCGACACAATAATGTGACTTTCACATTTGTGGAGAGACTGCCCGAATGTACATTATATACGGATAAGAACCGTTTGATTCAGCTACTTGCCAATTTCATTGTTAATGCCATCAAATTTACAGAAGTGGGTACCATTCGTATGGGGTATCGTCTGCTAGACTCCGAAACGATTTATTTTTATGTGTCGGATACTGGCTGTGGAATGTCTTCTGAACAGTGTATCCATGTCTTTGAACGGTTTGTGAAGTACAATTCCTTTGTGCAAGGTACCGGACTGGGACTTTCTATCTGCCATACGATTGTAGACCGCTTGGGAGGGAAAATAGGAGTGGAGTCGAAAGAAAACAAAGGAGCTACTTTCTGGTTTACCTTACCTTATCGGCAGAATTAATGCTTTATTTCTCTCCAATCTATCAGTAGATAAGTTGCTATGCTCTTATTGCAAACTTCCTTTCCCTTATTGGATAAGTTGTCTTTGACTAAGAAGAAACTATAAACGCAAGTTCTGATTGTATAAACGAAACTTGCAATTATATAATCAGAACTTCCGTTTTTATAAATGAAGCTTGCAATTATAGATTTCTCTTAGCCAAAAAGAAGTTTGGCAGTAGGGGAATGTAAGTTTATCCCTAATACAACGGAAGTTATCTATTAGTACTTTAGTAAATAGAACGTAATAGATAAGAAAATAGATAGCTGGTTTATTTTAAGGAAATAGAATTGGTAGCAATAAAGGCAGATAATCCTTTAAATCTACGCGTAGTTGCTTTAATGCCTGCTGAATGCGGTAATCTACAGTTTTGGGAGATACTCCCAGAATTTCCGCTATTTCTTTATAACTCATATCCCGGAACCGATGCATCACGAAAGCTTCCCGGTAACTTTCCGGCAATGTGGCAATGGCATCCTTGATGCGTTGTGTCAACTCTTCGACTTGATAAAGATCCGTATCTTGTAGCATCTCCTGCATTTCTTCATAAAATCGAGTGTCGGCACGTTGAGTGGCGTCAATATGTGCAAGCTTGTTCAGAGCTTTGCGGTATATCATTTTAAAGAGGTACGAACTAAGCGAGGTTTCGATAAACAAATTTTCTCTGTTCTCCCAAATCCATAAAAGAGAATCCTGCACAATTTCTTCCGCATCTTCCAGATCGACGAAGCGATGGCCGTAGGCACACAGTGCCGGATAATACCTCCGAAACAGTGCATCAAATGCTTTTTGGTCGCCTCGCTGTATAGCAGATAATAGGAAATTGCTTTCTGACAGGTGAACTTCTTTCATGTATTAGTTTGATATTTCACTGCAAATATAGCTTTTTTATAAGAAAACAAAGATTTTCTGAAAAAAAATGAGATTTGGTTTAGGAATTCCACAAGTCTCTCTTGTCTTATAGTAAAAGGCAATAAAATACGAATATGGATAAGACTGATAAAAATACAATAGAAGAATTGCTTCCCCGTTATTGTGAGGGACTGGCAACGGAAGAAGAGCGTCTGCAGGTTGAGATGTGGATGGATGAGTCGGAAGAAAACCGGCGGATGGCCAAACAGATACATGCTCTTTATCTTGCTACAGATACCGTTCACATCATGACGAAAGTCGACACAGAGAAAGCATTGACAAAGGTGAAAAGTAGAATGACAGGTAACAGACAAAGGAAAACGACATGGTGGGAATGGGCGCAACGTGCGGCAGCAGTGCTGTTCATTCCACTTCTCGTTACTCTGATGGTACAACATTGGGGAGGAAGCGAACAGGAATTGGCACAAATGATGGAAGTGAAAACAAATCCCGGAATGATGACTTCTCTGACATTGCCCGATGGCACATTGGTTTTCCTGAATTCCGAATCTACCTTGAGTTATCCCTCACGCTTCGATAGCGACACGAGAAATGTAACATTGCAGGGAGAGGCTTATTTTGAAGTAGCCAAGAACCCGGAAAAGAAGTTCATAGTTTCTACTTCCCACCAATCACAGATCGAAGTACTGGGAACTCATTTTAATGTAGAGGCTTATGAAAAAGAAGACCGGATTGCAGCAACATTGGTTGAAGGAAAGATAGGTTTTATTTATTCATCTGACAATGGCTCGAAAAAAGTGCTGATGGATCCCGGACAGAAGCTGGTCTATGATATAAGAGACAGTAAAGTGCAGCTTTATGCCACCTCCGGTGAGTCGGAAATAGCTTGGAAAGAGGGAAAGATTATATTTAGAAATACTCCTCTCGAAGAGGGATTGCGAATGTTGGAGAAGCGGTATAATGTGGAATTCATTATTAAAAACGACCGTTTGAAAGGAGACTCATTTACTGGCACGTTTACAAATCAACGCCTCGAGCGTATTCTGGAATATTTCCAGCTTTCTTCTCAAATCCGTTGGCGTTATCTTGATTCGCCGGATATAAAAGATGAAAAGAGTAAAATAGAAATATATTGATTGATTAACCTTAAAACAAAAATGCAATGAAAGACAGACCCCCTTAAACAAAAACATACGGGAGGATATTGGCGTATCTTCCCGTATGGAAATCGGTAAATCTTTTTGATGCTTGTTTGGCGACAAGCTTAGATAAACTTTTTATTAACTTTAAGTCATTACAAAATTATGCAAAATTATTTTAGCATCCAATTTTTATGGGTGGTAAAGTCACTTTGGCTAACCTCAAAAAAAATCCCATTATCTATGAGACTATTGGTTTTGTTCTTAGTATGTTCTATTGGGCTGACCTATGCAGCCGATAGTTACGCTCAAAAGGCTTTAATCAGTATTGATGTACGTAATCAGCGGGTGGAGGACATTCTAAAAGAAATTGAAGAGCAGTCTGATTTTGATTTCTTCTTCAATAATAAGCATGTCGATTTGAATCGTCGCGTATCAGTTTCTGCTGATAAAAGCAACATTTTTAGTGTGTTGAAAGAAATCTTTTCCGGTACTAATGTAAAATATTCGGTACTAGACAAGAAGATTATATTATCCATTGAGGCACAGTCTCCTGAACAAGAAAAGAAAATAACCGTATCCGGTACTATATCAGACGCACAGGGGGAGCCGATTATCGGAGCCAGTGTATTAGAAAAAGGAGTACAGGGTAACGGTACGATAACAGATATTGACGGGAACTTCAAAATCTCCGTCTCTTCATCGAAGGCACAGCTCGATATCTCCTATATCGGCTATCAGTCTCAAACGGTTGCCGTGCAACCCGGAAAAAATATGAAAATCATTTTGCAGGAAGATTCCAAACAACTCGATGAAGTGGTAGTGGTGGGTTATGGTACACAGAGCAAGAAGACATTGACCGGTGCCGTTTCTATGGTAAACATGGGAGATGTGGAGATGAATACCGTACCGAATGTATCTCGTGCGTTGGCGGGTAAAGCAGCGGGGTTCCGTGTGAACCAGGTTTCTGCACAACCGGGTGGTGAGGCGAAGTTTCGTATTCGTGGAGAAGCGTCTACCGGTGCTGGTAATGAACCTTTATTTGTAATCGACGGCTTCCCGGTGTCTTCTACTTCCAATTTAAGTTCTGGTAATGGTTTCTATGAATCGGGTAATATTGATAATGTACTGGAATCATTGAATCCGGATGATATTGAATCCATTTCTGTGTTGAAAGATGCTGCTTCCACAGCTATTTATGGTGCGCGTGCCGGACATGGAGTTGTTTTGATTACCACCAAACGTGGTAAAAGTCAAAAGCCCAGAGTGACTTATTCCGGTATGGGGTCGGTGCAGGTAGCTCGTTCCAACTACAAGATGCTTGATACTCGTATGTATATGGATATGTATAATAAACAGATGCATGAAGAGTGGTTAAAGTTGAACGGAATGGGTATCTATGAAGGATATGTTGAAAAGCAGGACACTCCGCCTACTCAATATAAACCCACTTTCAATAATGATGAAATATTGACTGCTAGCGGTACCGATTGGTTGGATGCGGTGATGCGCAATGGATATACGCAACAACACAATCTTTCTGTGAATGGTGGTACGGAGAAAACCCGTTATCTGGCTTCTGTCAACTATATGAACCAGGAAGGAATTGTCAAGAATAATGGTGTCAGTCGTTTTTCTGCCCGTTTGAATCTGGATCAGGAATTGAGTGAATATGTTTCTTTCGGACTGACTGCTACTTACTCGCAGAATAAGTATGACAATGTTCCTCTGGGAGACAATGCCAATGAATATTCCGGTGTATTGACCGGTGCTATCCAATCCAATCCTACAATTCCTATCTATGACTCTGAAGGAAATTATTTCATTGATCCGAAACGTCCCTTCGTTGCGAATCCGGTGTCTTTGTTGGATATTAAGGATAATACGGTAAAAGACCGGATCATAGGATCTGCATTCGTATCCGTGAAACCGTTGAAAGACTTGGAAGTGAAGTTGCAGTTAGGTGTCGACCGTAGTTTCCAGAAACGTTCCAGCTATTTGCCTAAGACAACTTTGCAGGGAAAGACCAAAAACGGAAGAGCGGATATTTCGCAGGAAACAAGTACTGCCTATCTGATGGAGCTGACAGCTCAATACTCCAAGAACTTTGGCGATCATAACGTGAAAGCTATTGGTGGTTATTCTTTCCAAAAATTTAAAAATGATGGATTGAGTGCCGGAAATGAAGATTTTCTTGTAGATGGCTTTGGATATAATAGTTTGGGTTCAGGAAATTACAAGAAACCATCTGTAGGTTCATGGGCTTCTATTAACAGTATTGCTTCTTTGTTTGCCCGTGCCAATTACTCGTATAAAGGCAGATATTTACTGGAAGCTACAGTTCGTGCTGATGCTGCTTCCAATTTCGCCCCGGAAAATCGTTGGGGTTATTTCCCGTCCGTATCAGCCGGTTGGATGATAAGTGAAGAAAATTTCATGAAAGGGGCTTCAAACTGGTTGTCTATGTTGAAGTTAAGAACTTCTTATGGACAGACGGGTAACTCTAATGTCGGTTATCGCATTTACGACTATTATGAAGTGGGAAGAAGTGCCATTATCGGAGGTGCAGAATCAACAGGAGTATATGCTTCGGATTTGGGCAACAGGAGCCTGACTTGGGAAACGACTACGGAATTTAATGTAGGTGTGGATCTAGGTATATTCAACAACCGATTTAAGTTGACAGCCGAATATTTCAAACGTAAGATTACAGACTTGTTGGTGACAAATAAACCATTGCCTTTTTATAATGAAATAAATAAAATAGCGGGTAATATAGGATCAACACAAAGTCAGGGTGTGGAAATCACAGTGAATACGGTGAATATCGTTACTAAAGATTTTGAATGGGATACGACATTAACCTTGTCACATTACAATGACCGTTGGCTGACACGTGACCCGAACTGGAAACCCAAACCTTATGAAAAAGAAAATGATCCGATTCGTGCATGGTGGGAATATGAAGCGCTTGGCATCCTGCAACCGGGAGAAAAAGTTCCGGACGCTCAAAAAGACTTGGTTCCGGGTATGATGAAGTTGAAAGACCGCGATGGAAACGGAGTATTGGGAGATGAGGATAAAGTATATATGGGTAATGGTGATCCAAAAATTATCTACGGTCTGAACAACTCGTTCAGATATAAGAACTTCGACTTGAATATCTATTTCTATGGAGAAGCCGGCAGAAAGAGAGGAGCCAGTTATTATGAGGGCTGGACACGTATGGACAATGGTATCAATGTTTCTACTTATGCCCTGAAAGCTTTTAATAGCAATAACCTGACAGCCACAGATCCGACATTTGTCAGAGGTGGAAGCGGATGGGGGGATTACTATGTGAAATCTATCTATTACGTTCGTTGTGGAAGCATTACATTAGGATATAAAGTGCCTATCAGCCAGAAGATTGCCAAGAATCTCCGTGTATATGTAGACGTGAATAATCCGTTTGTGATTACTAACTGGACAGGTCTGGACCCGGAAACGGACAATGGAACCTATGCATATCCGAATGTAACCTCATATAATTTTGGTGTATCAATATCTTTCTAATAAGTGATGAATATGAAAAAGACAATTTATACTGCAATAGCAACTCTCTTGTTCCTCATTTCGTCTTGTACGCTGGAGCAGGAAGTATATAATAAAATTAATCCGGGAATGTTTCCCCAAAATGCTGAAGATGTAAATGCTTTGGTCAATTCGAGTGCTTATTATGTGTTTTCTCCGTGGGGAATTTTTGAAGTAGCGGCAGGCTATGTGACGACTTCGGAAATGGTAACCGATTATGTGGAAAACACTTGGGGATGGACTACCGTATACAATTCGTATGAAGCTAATGACTGGCATATCGACGGTGACTATCGTCGTGTGTATGACTATTCCCAGTATTTGGCTTCCATGACTTTGACAATGGATCGCATCAAGGACGTGAATATGGATGAAACCTTGAAAGCTCGCTATATGGCGGAATTGAAATGCGGACGTGGTTTCCTGGCTTTTCTGATGTATGATATGTATGGTCCGATACCTATCGCCGATCTGGAGACTTTGCAAAAACCGGAAGCGGAGATTGTTATTCCACGTTTGTCGGAAGAAGCTATGCGTGAATACATTGTTTCCAACTTGAAAGATGCAGCTAATGTGTTGCCCTATAAGTATGAAGATACAAATTACGGACGCTTCACCAAAGGATTGGCCAATACATTATTGCTGAAATTCTACATGATGACCAAGCAATGGGATGAGGCGGAGAAAATAGGACGTGAATTGACAAAACCGGAATACGGTTATAAATTGGTAGACGATTATAACTCTCTGTTCTCTTTATCTGGTGAAAAGAATTCGGAAGTCATATTCTCATGTGTGGCCGAGGCCGGTGTGATGGAACAGAAATGGTTCGCTCACGTACTGACTTCTGACTATCCGCTTCCTGCCGGAATGTCGGTGACTGCCTGGGGAGGATTTAAAATATCCTGGCCTGCATACGAATCTTATGATCCTAAAGACAAGAGACGTGAAAGAATTATTGGTGAATATACAGGTACGGAGGGCGTACACCATAGCCGGGCGCTTGACCGTGACGGTGGTACGACAGGTATACTCTTCTACGGTGCAATTCCGGTGAAATATAAAATTGAGGGGGTAGTAGGTGAGAAGTGCGAAATAGATATGCCCATCTATCGTTATGCGGATGTATTGACTTTACTTTCGGAAGCTATCGTTCGCAATGGAAACAGTATCACTCAAGAGGCGATTGGCCTGTTGAATCAGGTGCGGGTTACTCATGGTGGACTAAAAGCTTATCAATTGAGTGATTTTTCATCTGTAGAAGATTTTCTGGATAAATTGTTGGAAGAACGTGGACATGAATTTTATTTTGAAGGAGTGCGTCGTCAGGATTTGATCCGCCACGGAAAATTTATTGAAGCAGCACTTGCCAAAGCAAGATTTGCCGGACAGCCGACAGGTAAAATAGAAACGAAAGTGGATGGACAATATAAATATGAGAAATTCCCGTTGCCTACTCATCTGATTACTGAAGGACAAGGCATTATAATTCAAAATCCCGGTTACTAAAAAATAGATAGCATTATGAAACATTTATTATATAGTCTATTAGGAATCTTGTTGCTTGCCGGATGTAAGGAAGACAAGTACAATGTAATCATTCCGATGTCGGATATTTACTTGAGCGCGCCTCAAGATGGAGCGATCATTGATTTGAATGATTTATCGATTGAGAAATATAGTTTCTCTTGGGAGAAACCTCTGGAAAATGGAGCAAAGCTGCTTATTTGTACTGACAGGAAATTCAAAGAACCGGTAATAATTGATGCAGGAAAATCGACTTCTGTTGCGATATCTGCACTGACTGCCGATCAGAGTTTTTCTCAATTGGGAATTAAAGCGGGGCAGGAAGCGGTATTGTATTGGACGGTCAAAGAAACTGGTAATATAACCGCAGCAGCTTCGGAAGCACGCACCATTCGGGTGAAACGTATGACTAGCAAATTAGTGCAGCCGGAAGATTTGACTAAGATTTCTTTGGCTGAAAATGCCCCGGAAACTGCTGTGCAGTTTGAATGGGATACCCAGGAATGGCCTGAATCTACCTCGTACTCGCTTTGTTTCTCACTGGATCCTGAAATGAAACAGACGGTTGCCGAACATAGTGTGGGAGTTGTGAATGGTAAATCATCATTGACTCATGAAGAACTTCAGGCACTGCTCGATAAACTTTCTATCAAACGTTGGACTTCCAATTCTGTGTATTGGAATGTGAAGACTGATGATGGGCAATGGGTGTCACGTTCTTCCGGAGTACTGAATATGACAGAAATGATGCGCTTCATCGATGTTCGTGGAGATGAAAAGATTACTTATCGTGTTGTTCGTATATTTTATAGTGACAAAACATCATTGGTTTGGTTGGCAGATAACCTGCGCGCAACTAAATATGCTGATGGTACAGATATTGAAGCGAATAATTTCAAAAAGACACCTGCATCGCTCGGAGAAGGTAGAGTGAAAGCCTATGGAGTGCATTATCATTACGATATTCGTGATAAGATAGCGCCTAAGGGATGGCGTTTGCCGACCATACAGGAATATAAGAATTTGTTTGCAGAAGCCGGAACTGCCGAAGGTCAATGGAATGTATTGAAAGATCCTGAATATTATGAATCAGTAAAAGGACAGGCGCATTTGAACGACTGGAAATTCAATTTGTGTGCTTCCGGTCAATGGAGCGGTGATGCAATCACTAATCATACCGGACCGTACTGTTATCTGTTGGTCACTGATGATATGTCTCATCAATGTATTCTTCATGATGGAGGGGCAACATTGTGGAGTCCTTGGACAACCGGTGCTCCTGCACGTTTTATCTACAATGAAAATTAATCGGGTGAAAATTAAAAGTATATCAATCATGTTAATCAATATAAAGAAAACTATGACCATATTATCTACCTTATTATTAGGTATTATGTGTAGCTTTTGTTCTGATACAATAGATGTATATGCGGGACAATATGGAGAAGAAGACGGAACGAGTGAACCGGAAACTCCGGAGGTAACAGGAAATATTGTACCGATCGAGTCGCTTAGGAATCCCGATAGGGGATTCCACTTGGAATGTAATTTGCTTGCCGACCAAATGAAAAGTCCATATAATGATTATGAGGTTTATGGCAATGATTTGTATACGAAGAAAGTAGAGCAATTTGATGCAAAGGACGACAACCTGACTCTTGTACAGCAATATATCTACTTAACTAACTGGGTGAGTAAAGACCTGGATGCTGAAGCTCTGTCGAATATCCGCAAGATATTCGAGTTGATGAAAGCGCAGGGGTATAAAGCCATTCTTCGTTTTGCATACAATCACGCCGGGCTGAATACTTCCGGTGGCGAATCCAAACAATGGATTCTCCGGCACATCGAGCAACTTACTCCTCTGTTGAATGAATACATTGGACAAATTGCTACCATGCAGGTTGGTTTTATCGGTGCTTGGGGAGAGTGGCATACTTCTCCGTTGATGAATGACCAGAGTGCGAAGAATGCAATCGTCAGTGCTTTATTGAGAGCCTTGCCTGCACCTTATTGTGTAGAAATGCGTTATCCGAATCATAAGAAAGCGTTGACACTGGAACAGGAAGGATCTCGTGGACGCATCGGATATGCGAATGATTATTTTACAGCCGGCGAACATCCGCTTGCACCGGGCAATGACTTTGTTCCTAATACGGATGATTACAAGCAGATAACGGAAGAGGTGAAAGTGAACAATTTCTATATGAGTGGTGAGATCCCTTATAATGAGGATACAGAATGGGGATTGGCAGAGTTGATTAGTCCGATAAAATCACTGCGTATTTTGCGCGAACACCGTTACTCGGCATTTGATGTGACGCAAAACTATGATTTAAATATCATGAGTTGGAAACGGGTAAAGGTAAATCCCGCTTTATTAAATGATAATCACATTCTGTTTGATGAGAGTTACTTCAAAGATGAGGAGGGCAATGAAGTTGTCCGTTCATTCTATGATTTTGTACGCGACCATTTGGGCTATCGTCTGAATCTTCAAAGTGAATCGAAAGTAGAAGCAAAAGGTGGAAATTTGGAATACGATCTGACGATTACAAATACCGGTTTTGCTACGGTGATTAATCCGAAAGAGGTATATCTCGTATTGGTTTCCGAAAGCGGCCAGGTAGTGAAAGAATTCAAACTGGATGTGGATCCTAAAACCTGGATTCCGGCTACCGAACAGGAACCGAATCAGGCTGCGAAATACACTATCAAAGGAAGTGTGGCAGCCGGTGTGAGCGGAACCTATAAAGTGGGAATCTGGATGCCCGAAAAAGTAGCCGATTGGAAATACAATTCGGTATATGCCATTAAGTTTGCTAAAACAGAGAATGTGACTCATTGGTATGATGATGCAGACAAATATGCCGTGAACCTGTTCGGAACAGTTACATTCTAAAAATAAATTGATGAATACTTCCGACCGTATAGAACAGATCTCATGTTGCGGTCGGAGTATTTGAAACTCACATCTTATTTGAATGAAGATGAACAAAAATCATAAAACCGTACTTGTTATACTTAACATCATAGTATCATTTCTAATTTCTTCCTGTTCCTCCCCCAAGGAACAGGTTAGAATAGGAAATGGTACTTTTACTATCGAGGGAAAGGATATCCAGTTGATTTGTGGAGAAATGCACTATCCCCGCATTCCGCACGAGTATTGGCGTGACCGCCTGAAGAGAGCGAGTGCGATGGGACTGAATACGGTATCTGCCTACGTCTTCTGGAACTTCCATGAACGTCAGCCGGGAGAGTTTGACTTTAGTGGACAGGCTGATATTGCGGAATTTATCCGTACGGCACAGGAAGAGGGACTGTATGTGATTCTTCGTCCCGGTCCGTATGTCTGTGCAGAATGGGATTTCGGAGGTTACCCGTCGTGGCTGCTGAAAGAAAAGGATATGACTTATCGCAGTAAAGATCCGCGTTTCCTGTCCTATTGTGAACGATATATCAAAGAACTTGGCAAACAACTGTCTCCTTTGACCATCAATAATGGAGGTAATATTATTATGGTGCAGGTGGAGAATGAATATGGATCGTATGCAGCGGATAAAGAGTATCTTGCTGCTATCCGCGATATGATTAAAGAAGCAGGATTCAATGTTCCGCTATTTACCTGCGACGGTGGTGGACAGGTGGAAGCTGGACATGTTGAGGGCGCACTGCCTACATTGAACGGAGTGTTTGGTGAAGATATATTCAAAGTGGTAGATAAGTACCAAAAGGGCGGTCCCTATTTTGTTGCGGAGTTTTATCCGGCCTGGTTTGATGAGTGGGGCAGACGACATTCCTCTGTTGCTTATGAACGTCCCGCCGAACAGCTGGACTGGATGTTGAGCCACGGTGTTTCTGTCAGCATGTATATGTTTCACGGTGGTACAAACTTTGAGTATACCAATGGAGCCAATACCGGAGGCGGTTATCAGCCCCAGCCCACAAGCTATGATTATGACGCTCCTTTGGGTGAATGGGGAAATTGTTATCCCAAATATCATGCATTCAGGGAAGTGATTCAGAAATACCTGCCTGCGGGAACAGTACTGCCGGAAGTTCCGGCAGATAATCCGACTACCACTTTTGCAACAGTCGAATTAAAGGAAAGTGCTCCATTAAGGACTGCATTTCATCAGACTACCCAGTCTGAAAATGTGCTGTCAATGGAAGATTTAGGAGTTGATTTCGGATATATTCATTATCAGACCACACTTCAAAAAGCGGGAAAACAGAAACTTGTCATACAGGATTTGCGTGACTATGCTGTGATCCTCATAGATGGTAAGCAAGTAGCCAGCCTGGATCGTCGTTATAATCAGAACAGTGTGACCTTGAATGTGTCGAAGACACCTGCCACACTGGAGATTCTGGTAGAAAATACCGGACGCGTCAACTATGGCCCCGATATACTGTTTAACCGGAAAGGTATCACCAGCCAAGTTTTGTGGGGAAATGAAAAGTTGGCCGGATGGTCTATCACTCCATTGCCTCTGTATAAAGAAAAAGTTTCGGAAATGGAGTTTGGCGAAACCATCAAAGGCGTTCCTGCTTTCCATAAAGGAACGTTTACAGTAGAGAAGAAAGGTGACTGCTTTGTGGATATGAGTCAATGGGGCAAAGGTGCTGTCTGGGTAAATGGCAAATCTCTGGGACGTTTCTGGAATATCGGCCCTCAACAAACACTCTATCTGCCCGCTCCATGGCTGAAAGAGGGAGAAAATGAAATTGTAGTGTTTGAAATGGAAGATACGGGTAAGCGTGTTTTGCAAGGATTGAATCAACCCATTCTGGATAGTTTGGGTATTGATAAGAATTATCAGAAAGGCCAGCGTCGTGCAGTGGTAGGCACTCCGATTCTGGAAGACGGTGATCTTGCATTAAAAACTACTTTGCAGGAGACTAATGAGTGGCAGTCATTCGATTTACCGGTTGCGACTACTCTTCGCCACTTCTGTATAGAGACTCTGTCTTCCTACACAGAGGATAATCAGGCCTGCATTTCGGAAGTGGAACTGATAGATGATAAGGGACAGCCGATTGACAAAACTAAATGGGAAGTCGTTTATGTAAGCAGCGAACAAGCTGATAAGAACTTGGGAATAGCAGAAAACCTGTTTGATGGAGATATCTCTTCTTTCTGGCATACGAATGCGGCTGTGGAGTCTAACCATCCTCACCGGGTTATTATAGACCTGAAAGAAATTTATAAGGTTTCGGCTTTTCGCGTGAAAGTTCGTAAAGGTTCATTCTTATCAGGAAAGGTGAAAGATATAAATATATATGGTCGTCCACAATTCTTCTTATTTCATTGAATAAAACGTAGTAAATAGATAAAATACGACTCTTAATTATTATATTTGACAAACTGTAAATAAAACTATGTATACACGTCTTTTATTCATTCTATTATTGGGGGCTACATGGATGTGTAGCTGCCAAACCGAACAGTCTCCTGTCAATACATTGGCAGATCGTGTGACGGAAGGTACTTCGAAAGATCGAATTCTTTTTCGGATGATTGCTGATGAAAACAATCCGTTAAAAGATTATTTTGAAATATCTTCTGAAGACGGTAAAGTGCTGATAACCGGAAACTCTGATTTGTCTCTGGCTACGGGGTTGAACTGGTATCTGAAATATGTAGCCGGTATTCATCTTTCCTGGAATAATCTTTCGCAGAAGTTACCGGAAATACTACCGCTTCCACAAGAAAAGATACGTAAGGAGACATCCATGCAGAACAGATATTATCTGAACTATTGCACTTATTCTTATTCCATGGCTTTCTGGGATTGGGAGCGTTGGGAAAAAGAAATAGACTGGATGGCAATGCATGGCATCAATATGCCTTTGAGCATCACCGGAATGGAGGTGGTCTGGTACAATTTGCTGAAACGTTTGGGATACACAACAGAAGAAGTCAATGAATTTATTTCCGGCCCGGCCTTTATGGCTTGGTGGCAAATGAATAATCTGGAGGGTTGGGGTGGACCGAATCCCGATAGCTGGTATCAGCAACAAGAAGCGCTTCAGAAGAAGATCGTAGCCCGTATGCGGGAGTTGGGTATTGAACCAGTATTCCCCGGATATGCTGGAATGGTTCCCCGTAACATTGGTGAAAAGCTAGGTTATCAGATTGCTGATCCCGGTAAATGGTGTGGCTTCCCCCGTCCGGCTTTCCTTTCTACGGAAGATGAACACTTCGATTCTTTTGCCGCTATGTATTATGAGGAATTGGAGAAACTCTATGGAAAAGCCAACTATTACAGCATGGATCCATTTCATGAGGGAGGTAACACGGAAGGAGTAGACTTGGCGAAAACCGGTGCTTCCATTATGGCAGCTATGAAGAAAGCCAATCCGAAGGCTGTTTGGATCATTCAGGCCTGGCAGGCGAGTCCTCGGGAAGAAATGATTGCTTCTCTTAATCAGGGAGATTTGCTCGTTTTAGATTTATATAGTGAGAAACGTCCCCAATGGGGAGATCCGGATTCCATGTGGTATCGGGAAAAGGGCTTTGGCAAACACGACTGGCTTTATTGTATGTTGCTGAATTTTGGAGGTAATGTTGGTTTGCACGGCCGGATGAATCAGTTGGTGAACGGGTATTATGATGCTTGTGCACACACTAATGGGAAAATGTTGCATGGAGTAGGAGCAACCCCGGAGGGCATAGAGAATAATCCGGTGATGTTCGAACTCCTTTACGAACTTCCTTGGCGTGAAGAACGCTTTTCTTCCGATGAATGGTTGCAGACTTACTTGAAAGCTCGTTATGGCAGAGAAGTTTCACCGGAAATAATGGAGGCTTGGCGTGCATTGGAACACACCGTTTACAATGCTCCGAAAGATTATCAGGGTGAAGGAACCATTGAGTCTTTGTTATGTGCCCGTCCGGGTTTCCATCTGGATAGAACTTCCACTTGGGGATATTCCAAACTATTTTATGCTCCCGATTCTACTGCAAAGGCAGCCCGGCTATTTACTTCCGTTGCCGACCAGTATAAAGGAAACAACAATTTTGAGTATGACTTGGTAGACATCGTACGTCAGAGTAATGCCGATAAAGGAAATGTGTTACTTGAAGAAATATCACAGAGCTATGACCGAAAGGACAAAGAGGATTTCCGCAAACAAACACAGCAATTCCTGGACTTGATATTGGCACAGGATCGTTTGTTATCTACCCGGAAAGAATTTTCCGTTTCCTCTTGGTTGAATGCAGCTCGTTCTCTGGGAACTACAGAAGAAGAAAAGCGATTGTACGAATGGAATGCTTCCGCATTAATCACAGTCTGGGGAGATAGCATTGCTGCCAATCAAGGCGGACTACATGATTATTCGCATCGGGAATGGAGTGGACTTTTGAAAGACTTGTATTATCAGCGTTGGAAAGCCTTCTTTGAGCAGAAACAGGCGGAGCTGGATGGGAAGCCTGCAGGACAGGAAATAAACTTCTATGGGATGGAGAAAGCCTGGGCAGAGAAGAGTAAGGCACAGACATTGAAGAACTAAATAAAAGCAAGTGATATATAAGTAATATGCACGTAATATATAGCCGGGTATGAAATATTATCCGGCTATATTTGTCTTAGAACCCTTTCATAAAGAATTTCTAATTTCATTGCTAATAGGAAAATTCTTATATTTGCTGCAACTAATACTTAAACACAATAGTTGCAAATGGAATTTACAGAAGAGCAAATACTGTTGAGAGCTTTGTCACGAGGAGATGAGAAAGCTTTTGAGGTTTTGTTTATGCGTTATTTCCCGAGAGTGAAACGTTTTATATCCGGTTTGCTTCAGGATGATATAACGGCCGAGGACTTTGCACAAGATATTCTCCTCAAACTATGGCAGAAGCGTGAGGAGATGGCAAAAATCGAAAATCTGAATGCCTACCTTTATCGGACTTCCCGGAATGCTGTGTACCAGCATTTACGACATATACTTTTGGTGAATGAATATGGAGAAAAGCAACAGGAGAATCTTTCCCGTCAGCAGAATGAGGGTGCGGGAAACATCGAAGAAAATATGTTTGCCGAAGAATTACTGCTATTGATACAGCATACGGTAGAGCAAATGCCCGCCCAACGAAAAAGAATTTATGAGATGAGCCGTAAAGAAGGCAAAAACAATGATGAGATAGCGCAACTGCTTGTAATAAACAAACGGACTGTAGAAAACCATCTCACACAAGCATTGGCTGATATCCGCAAGATGCTGAAGCACTTTTATCTTTTCTAAATAAAACCACTTCCTATTGACAAAAACTCTTCTTTTATTCTCCTTTCTCAAAAAAAGTAGAAAAAATAGCTTTTAGACTGTGTGTGTATTCTATCTCGTGCATCTTATTAATAAACGGATAAAATCATGAAGAAGAAAAGCATATCAGAACTAATACATTTTTTTGTTCGCCATCCCCTGCAAAACTCCTTGCAGATGAAGTTTTGGCGTTGGCTGGTTTCTCCTGCTGATGCAGAAGATAAAGAAGAAGCTATACAGGAAGAGTGGATGAATATCATCGCTGAACCTGATGAGGCCACCCGGCGTTCATGGTATGAGGTCCGGCGTAAAGCGGGACTTGCAAATCCGATAATAAAACCGCATTGGGAAATCAAACCACTTCTTCGCATTGCTTCTATGATATTAATCCCCTTATTTTCAGTGCTATTATCGTGGTATTATATAAATGATTATACTGATTCTTGCAAATTGGTAGAATATATTGTTCCCATGGGTGAACGGGGAGAATTGACTTTGCCGGATGGGACAAAGGTACAGATCAATTCGGAGAGCAGTATCATTTACCCGAAAGGCTTTCGAGGCGATACACGTACTGTTTATCTTTCCGGAGAGGCGAATTTTGATGTCCATAAGGATAAGAAACATCCGTTTATTGTCAAGACATCTTTGTTATCAGTTCGTGCTTTAGGTACGAAGTTTAATATACAGGCATATTCGGAAGACAGGAAAACGATTACAACTCTTGAAAATGGAAAAGTGCAAATCAATAACCTGCTGGCACCAGACAGCTGTTTTATTCTTACTCCCGGTGAACAACTTGAATACAATCACCTGACTAAGAATTATGAAAAACGAAAAATAGATGTGATGATGGCTTCCGGTTGGACACGTGGTGAATTGAATTTTGTCGATTGCCATCTGGAGGATATTCTGAACACATTGGGACGACATTATAATGTAGAAATAAAGGCAGAACCGCATTTATACACAAATGATTTATATACCATTAAGCTTAGAAAGGGCGAACCTCTTCAAGCAGCAATTCATATTGTAACAATGACCGTCGGAGGTATGGAAAGCAAGGTCACAGACAATAAGGTTGTGATACTGACAGCTGCTTCACCGGCGAATAAGAGTAAGAAAGGAGGTACCCATCCATAAAAAGGTTGGACAAAACTGATCCTTTTGTCCAACCCGAAATAAATACCGTTATCATTTAAAATTTTAGGAAATAGTGAACCTTAAATGTAGTATTCATTTAATATACAAAAGTATGAATTTTAATTCTTATTTTACTATAAAACATACCAGTAATTTGCGTATTTTATTGTTAACCTTATTCTTTATAGTCCCTTTGGGTACTATCTATGGGCAGAATCAGTTGATTACTATTGCCGGAAAAAATATAACTTTGTTGAAAGCTTTTGATGCTATTGAAAGTCAGACTCAATTAAGCATTACTTATAGTCGGACTAAAATAGATGTGAATCGGACATTGAGTGTTGATTTTAAGAAACAAAAACTCTCTATTGTTTTGGATAAGTTGCTCGCGGGAACGGGGTTTACTTACAAGATAGAAAAAGGGTATATCGTTCTGGTTCCCGTACCGGTAAAACAAGAGCAAACGGAAGCAACTTCGAAAAAGATACAAGGAGTGATTGTAGATACGAATGGAGATCCGGTGATTGGTGCCAGTATTCAGGAGAAAGGAGTGGCCGGGAAAGGTACAGTGTCTGATTTGGATGGAAAATTTAACCTGTCAGTTGCGTCAAATGCTGTATTACTGATTTCATATATCGGTTTTCAGTCTCTTGAAGTAAAGGTGGGAAATCGGACAAGCTTGTCTTTGGTATTAAAAGAAGATCATCAGTTGCTGGATGAAGTAGTCGTTATCGGTTATGGAACAATGGAGAAACGTGCTGTGACCAGCTCCATTACTTCCATATCTTCAAAAGATTTAGTGACTGGATTGGGAGGCTCTACCATTGCGACTGCTCTGAAAGGAAAAATCTCCGGTATGAATGTTTCCGAAACTTCCAGTCCGAATGCCTCTGCTAGTTTCCAGCTGCGTGGAGTAGCGTCCATCAATGCTTCCTCTTCTCCTTTGATTGTGATAGACGGAATTCCCGGAGGTGATTTACGTTCTATCAGTCAGGAAGATATTCAGTCTATTGATGTTTTGAAAGATGCTTCTGCCGGTGCCATCTACGGAACAAGAGCAGCCGGTGGTGTCATCTTAGTGACTACCAAGAAAGCAAAAGAAGGTCCCATAACCTTATCATATACGGGCGAACTCTCTACCGAGCAAGTTTCCAGGAGACCGCAGGTCCTTGATCGTGATGCTTTCGTAAGGTTCGGAGTAGGAACAGATTTAGGTGCATCCACCGACTGGTACGGTGAACTTTTGAATGAAGGAGCACTCTCCCAACGCCATGTTGTCAACCTCTCGGGCGGCGGCCATACAGCTAAAATATATGCTACTATTATGGCACAGGATCAAAAAGGTATCGCAATTGGTGACAACCGTAAAGACTATTCGGGGCGCATCAATGCAAATTTTAACCTTCTCGATGATTTGCTGGAAATAGGCTTGCACACAGAATACCGGGAAGCACACCGGGATCAGCGGAGCAGTAGTTCCTATTTCGACATGGCATTGAAGATGAATCCGACGGAACATGTATATGACAGCACTAGTGAAACAGGATATAATGTATTGGTTGGTGGTAGTGAATATTACAATCCTTTAGCAGAAGTAATGTTGAAACAGGCAGATAATGTTGATAAATGGCTGAAGGCGGATGCGACGGTAAAGCTCAATTTGCCTGCCGGATTCTCGGCACAAGCCACTCTTGGCTGGGAAGATCGCCAGTATCAGCAGACACATTATACGTCCGCGTTACACAGAACCTCTTTAAATGGAAGTTATAAAGGAAGAGGATTTCATGCATATAGCAAAACAGTCAATGTCTCTTTTGAACCTACCATCAATTTCATGCGTGTTTTTGCAGACGACCATACGGTTAGTGCGGTAGCCGGATATAGTTATTGGGAAAATAACTCTGAAAACTTTAATATGACTAACTACGATTTTCCTGTGGATGGAGTAGGGGCTTGGGATATGGGGACAGGTAGCTGGCTTTCCGACGGAAAGGCGGCAATGTCTTCCCACAAATATCCCCGTGAACGTCTTATTTCATTCTTTGGCCGGGCGAATTATAGCTATAAAGACCGCTATATGCTTACAGGAAGTGTTCGCCACGAGGGCTCGTCAAAATTCGGAAAGAATCATCGTTGGGGAACATTTTGGGCAGTATCAGGTGGATGGCGTATATCCAATGAGGCATTTCTGCGTGACGTCAGTTTTCTCGATGACCTCAAAGTACGTGTCGGTTATGGTGTGACGGGAAATAACAATTTCTCTGCAGGAGCATCCACAGCCATGTACTCCTCCAATTCAATGTGGCCTTATAACGGTACATGGATTACTTCTTATGGACCGGCTCGTAATGTCAATAATGACTTGCATTGGGAAAAGAAGGCAGAGCTTAACATCGGTTTGGATTATGCGTTTCTGAATAACCGGCTTTTTGGAAAGTTCGATATATATAAAAGAAGAGTTTCCGGAATGTTATACAATATCAGTGTACCCAATCCTCCCGCCGTTTACGAGAAAACGACCATGAATTATGGTAATCTTGAGAATACCGGATGGGAGTTTGAGATTGGCGGAGTGCCTGTTAAAACGAAAGACTTTAACTGGACAACTACCATGCGTCTATCCCATTCTTCTTCCAAAATTACCTCTTTGTGGGGGAATAATACTTACCAGGATCGTGTAGGATTCCCGTCACCGGGAACGAACGGATCAGCCGGAAGAATTGAAGCAGGAACAAAGATCGGAAGCTATTATATCTGGAAATATGCCGGTATCACGGATAATGGAAGATGGCTTCTGTATGATAAGAACGACAATGTGATTCTTAGCGATAAGAAGACCTATGATGACAAGCGGTACATCGGTAATGCTATTCCTGCATTGATGGTATCATGGGATCATACCTTCACTTACAAGAACCTCTCTTTAGGTATCAACCTGCGTAGCTGGATCGATTTCGACGTGTTTAATACCATAAATATGTACTATGGACTTTCTGAAGTAGCAGGCCAGAACGTTCTTCGCAATGCGTACATTGACAACCGGCACATCAAAGAAGTAAAGCAGCTTTGCGATTACTGGCTTGAGGACGGCACTTTCTTAAAGATAGACGCCATTAGTCTGGGATATTCTCTTAACATGAAAAAGTGGCAGAAATATATAGATAAGATTGATCTTTACCTGACCGTCCGGAATGTGGCATGTTTCACGAAATATTCAGGACTTAATCCGGAAGTGAATGTCAACGGACTGGACCCTGGTTATGAATGGTTTAATAATATTTATCCTGAAACTCGTAGATATACCGTTGGTATGAAAATCCAATTCTAATATTAAAGTACCTATAAACTAATAAAATGATATGAGACGAAATATTTTAATCATTATCTCCTTCCTCACCCTTCTGGTGTCATCCGGTTGTACAAATCTGGATGAGAAGTGGTATTCCGAAGTCACTCCGGACACTTATTTCACGTCTAAGGAAACTGTTTATTCTTTCTTGGTACGCTCTTTCACACATTGGCGTTGGTTTCACGGATTCGACCGTGCCATTCTTCAAGAATGTACAACAGATGAGATGTGTGTCACACAAAAAGGAATACATTACAATGATGTCAGATATTCCCAACTGCAGCATCACGACTGGACACCTCTTCACCCCAACAACGAAGAAACCTGGCGTGGGGTAGGCATGGGAGTGGCAATGGCTTTAGCTTGTAAGGAAGACTTATCCGGTGTGGATTATGTATCACTGGGCATGACGGAAGAATTGAAAGCAGATCATCAGATGCAACTTCAGACATTGGTTGCCTATTTTTATCTGCGGGGACTTGATTTCTATGGGGGTATGCCTATTTACCGGCGCTCTACTACCGAGGAAGTTCCACGTTCCACTGCACGCGAAACCTTTAATTATGTGGAAGAACTGTTGCTTGCCGCTATTCCCAAATTAGAGAAAAAAAGAGCAGATATGCTGGAAGAAGGCTATTTACGTCAAGGAACTGCCGCCGCCCTTCTTGCTCAATTATATTTTAATGCGGAAGTCTACATGGGAGAGAACCGTTTTGCTGAATGTGCGCAGGTCTGCCAGGATCTATTAGATGGCAAATACGGTTATTACGAATTGGAGGAAGACTGGTTCGGTCCTTTCACTTTCGACAATAATAAATCTAAGGAAGTAATGTGGTCTGTTCAGTCGCAATATGCAAAAGGCACTTTGTTTCAATGGCAGTTCGAACGCTATAATCATTATAATGCAAAGAACTATTTTGATCTAAGCGGCTATTCTTCTACTAATGGTATGCATCTTCAGCCGTCTCTTAAACCCAATGGCGATCCCTATACGGATAAGCTTGGGCGACCTTTTGCCAAATTCAACAATAAAGATCTTCGTAAAAAATTGTACTTGTATAAAGGGAATGGAAAATACGAAGGAATGTTCCTTTATGGAAAATTACAGCGTACATCAAGAAGTGGTACAGAGGTGAAGTGTACGGGACTGTACGAATATCCAGGTGAGGTTCTTGAATTTGTCGATCAGGTGGCACAATTCAAGAAAGTGAAAGATGGAGAATATTCTTCAGTGAATGAGCTTCCCTCCAATATAAGTACCGGGGAAGAGAATTCCGGAATACGTTTGTGCAAACTACCGGTTCCCGACAATATCGACAAAACCATTGCTTTTAATCCGGATTATCCGGTTATTCGTTTTGCTGAAATCTATTATATGCTTGCTGAATGTAAATATAGAAGCGGCTATAAAAAAGAAGCAGCCAATCTTTTCAATGAAGTGCGTAAACGCAATTTCGAGAATAAAGCCGATCCTGATCCGGTGACCGAAACGAATATCGACAAGTACCGGATTCTTGATGAGTGGATGGTCGAGTTTCTGGGTGAACAGCGTCGTCGTACCGATCTTCGTCGTTGGGGGTTGTATACAACAGGTTCCTGGTGGGATCATAAACCTACTAACGACGATCATTATGAGCTTTTTCCTATTCCGGAAAAGTCAATTTCTGTCAGCAATGTCTTGAAGCAAAATCCGGGATACGGAGGCGGCAATGAAATGACTAAAGAAGAAGCCGGTATCTATAGTGTGAAACAAATCGATTAATCAACTATTAAAGAATAATATAATGAATAGCAAGATATTTTTTTTAGGAGCCATCATGTTGCTGCCTACATTCGCAAGTTGCCAACAAGAAAAGCCTTTTCCTGATGATGCAGTAGATAAAGTGTATGAATACCTTCCGGAGTGGCAGGCAGGTTATTTGGATATTCATCAGATTAGTACCGGAAGAGGTAATGCAGCCTATCTTATTTTTCCAGATGGGACTACCATGTTATTGGATGCAGGAGATTTAGGAGTACATTCAGGCACACAGGAAATTATGAAAGCAGTGCCTAATGATTCTAAGCGGCCTGCCGAATGGATTGCTCAATATATAAAACATTTCTCATTGCCATTAAAAAATAACGGAGCACTTGATTATGCCTTGCTCACTCACTTTGATACGGACCATATCGGACAGAATGGAAAACTGGCAATCGAAAAAGTAGGACTGGATTACAAACTTACCGGAATCACTCATGTTGGTAATCTTCTCAATATTTCCACTTTGATAGATCGTGGTTATCCTACTTATGATTATCCGACAGCAGCTAAAGTCTCTGGTGCTCATATCTCAAACTATAAATTATATGTTGCCGCTCGTGACAGGGAAGGTAAAAAGAATGAGGGATTTGTAATAGGAAGCAATAGTCAGATCAAACTCTTGAAAGATCCGGGCTCTTATCCTACATTCGAAGTACGTAATATCGTGGGTAATGGTAAAATTTGGACAGGTAGCGGAACAACAGCCAAAGAGCTTGTGCCTTCTACAGCCTCTTCAAGTGAACAGTTGAACGAAAACCGTTGCAGTTGTGGAATTCGTATCACATACGGTAATTTTGATTATTTCTCCGCAGGAGATATTCTGGGCGTAGAAAAAGCACCGGAATGGTTTGATATAGAAACGCCGGTAGCCAGATTGCTCGGTGAGACGGATGTGGTTGTTGCCAATCATCACGCTTATTCTGATGCTATGTGCGATACCTACATTTCCCAAGTGAAACCACAAGTCTATGTAATTCCCGTATGGGATTACTATCACCCTCAACCGGCAACGTTGAGCCGGATGCTGTCTCAAACTCTTTATCCTGGTGAACGGTCGGTTTTTGCTGCCGGTATGGTAGACAGTAACAGGAGCAGACTGGGTGAAGACGGCTTGAAGATAAAGCCTGCCGGACATGTTGTTACGCGTGTTTATCCGGGTGGAGAGAAGTTTCAGATCTTTGTATTAAATGATCGGAATGAAGCTTATGAGATACTATATAAAACAGGTGAGATTAAATCTAATAATTGATGAACATGAAAATTAAAGATTCAATAGTCTGGACAGCTTTTCTGGCTGTGATGGCAATCATAATGTTTCCGTCATGCTCTGACGAACATGAAGCCGGTATATTGGAAATAACAAATAATGAGATTATTCTTCAGGCGGAAGGTGATCCGGTTCAGGTGGAGGTGAAGTCCAATACCGAGTGGCGAATTGATTTTGTAGAATCAACCTGGTTCTCTACGGATATACGTGGAGCCCAGTCATCAAGAACTTATTTCACTGTGACTTATGATGAGAATATCAGTGATTCCGAACGTTTCTGTGATATTCGTGTGTTTACGAAAGATGGTAAGACTGCGGATGTAATCAAGATAAAACAATTATCCCGTTATCCATTTATTGTTCCTGCCAGTGATAAGATGGAGCTGTTTACTAAAGGAGGTGAATATGAAATGGAAATCTCTACCAATGTGCCCGAAACGGATATCGTTATTACGCCAACGGTGAACTGGGTGCAGGAGTATAGGATAAGTGATGGAAAGCTTTATTTTAATACGGAAACAAATTCGCAATCACCCCGTACAGGAAGTATTGTGTTGAGTTATGACGATCAGTACCAGCGTAAGGTCACGGCTACCATTAATCTCTCGCAAGCATATTCTGAATATGCGAATGCGGAACTTGTCAGTTATCCAACCGTACATGGTTATGCTGTCGGTGGAATTACTAACAATGTATATGTTGAAGGAACCATCGTAGCCAATGGCACTTCGAAGAACTTCCCGAGCAATCGCTATGTCATTCAGAATGAGGCAGGAGAGACAGTTGTGTTTGAGTCCGAATCTTTAATTACGTTTGCACAATTTGCCAAAGTGTCATTGTGTCTGAAAGATGGAATGATAAGAGAAGAATCAGAGGGTAGCTTTACTTATAGACTGATTAGCGGTATCACTGCTGCCCACGTAATCAGCTCGGAACTTTCTACCTTCACAATTCCTGAAAGAACGATTGCTGAACTTACGGATAATATGGTATTTAGTCTTGTGACCCTGAAAGATGTCGAGATTGCATCTCCGGTAGGTGCATTCACTAATTTCAAGACTACTGACCCGGGAGCTGCCGATCGTAAGATTAATAAGAACTATTGGGTAGAAAAGTTCCCTGCATATTACAGATACTATCCGACCTGTATAAGAGATAAAAACGGTTCTAATACATATATGCTTACTGCGTTTGAAGCTCCTTATGCTCACGAAACACTTCCTAAAGGTTCGGGAAGCATAACAGGAATGGTGGCGAAAGTGAAACTTACAAATTTCGACATCTCTGAAAGTCGGTTATGTATTCTTCCGCTTAACAGAGAAGATATTAACATCAGTGATATAAACGAGATCACTGATGTGCTTGTAGAATGGGATTGTAATGTACCCGATTGGAAAGAAATAGGCTCTTCTACTTTTACGGATTACCATCCTACGGGTGGCGAGGCATCGCAGGCGAATGCTCTTCTTAGCAAAGACGGAAATAAATATTTCCAGCAAACCTATGCAGACTACATTCTGGGATTCCAGGATGATTTCAGAGGAGATGTTAACCTTAACACGACCGATGGATACTATGGTCGTATGCGAGGCGGTGCTTTTAATAGTAAACCGTGGTCTACAAGTTCATATTTCTACGTAGACAAAATATCGACAGTAGGTATTTCTACATCCTTGTCTCTTCAGGTTGAAATGAATGCAAGTTGGGGAGGTGGCCCTGTTGCAGTGGTTGAATATGCTTATTCGATGAATGGTGAATGGATTAAAGTAGATAATTCAGAGTTTACCATTCTGGGACAGTTTGATAGAACGGCTGCAGGTGGACAGACGGAGAAGAACATTCCTGGTTATAAAGTCTATGACTTTAAGTTGCCGGATGCCTTATTGAACCGTGATAATATTTGCATCAGATTGCGACCGGTCAGACTTCCGGCAGGGGTATCCAGCTTCATGCCGCTTAGGCTTGCTAATATCTCAATCAAATACAACAAATAATCAATAGGGAATATATATAAAATAATCGGAAGCAATAAAGGACATATCCTGATTGCTTCCGATTATCTTTTTATATGTGGATCTTGAACGATCTCTATTCAAAAAGAACGATATCTTATTTCTCCAACAATTCTTCTTTATTTTTCCAACAAATCCTTTAAGAAGTCGTCCAACTCCTTATCCAACCCTTTCAGCAATTCATCATTCACCAGTATGGTATCGTCGTCAATCAACAGCAATTCTGCTACGGTTTCTTTCTCTTCATCTACCAAAACGAAAGAATAAGGTTTCAGAATAGTCACTTTGTCGAAATCTCCGGCATCCTTCATTCTGCAAAGAATGTTGCGAAGAGAAGGTTCCACGTTTTCAAGGAAATCATCCCCTTCATAAGTAGCCCATTCTTCGATCATGATGTTTGCCAGTTCTTCATCATCATCGTTGTAAATATTAAGTTGTCCCGATGCCTGATCCGGTTGGAGATGGATATCGGTTACGACTGTTTGTTCACAGCTACATACATATTTAGCGACTGCCTTTTGGATAGCCGATTCGATAATAGATAATGATTGTTGGCTCAATTTCATGGGTTCCTTCTTTTTATAAGTTCAAAGGTATAAAAAAAATAAGATTTGATACACAATTTCCTTAAAAATCATCATTAAATCGGCTCATTTGCAATTTTAACTTGGGTAATTGAGCATTTCTCTCCTTTAGTTCAGCTAAATACAAAGTAGTAAGATAATAATTCGGCACATCATCAATGGTAGCTTGAGGGCTATCTGTGATGTTCTTTTTATCTATTTTTTTAGCTAGTTGTTGTGCCTTTTCTGCCCATTCTTCTGCTTTAGCCAAACTATCTTTCATTTCGTAGTAAACAGCAATGTTGAGAGCTGCCCGCATTTTTTTCTTTTGGTTCTTGGTACCTTCGAAAGCCTGACGCCAAAGTTCGTATGCGTCGTCCCATGAATTTTCGCGTACATAAATGGCAGCGTCACGCATAGGAACCGAACCACCAGTATAAAGATACCGTGTTCCTTTTTTCCAAATAGGGACAATATTTTTCACCGGAACCGTTCCTGCGAATGCTGCCGCTTCTTCCAGCATCTGCTTGTCGGGAATCATGCGAGTGGCGGCTTCTATGGCTGTACCTCCAAACTCTTCCCAAAAAATGCTATCATTAGGATGGAGCGTAGTCATCGGTCTGCTGCGTTCGGGAAGATAAACTTTCACCGTGGGATAAACTTTCACGTCTACCGCTCCTTGAAAGCAGTTGAACTCATCCAGATAACGGACAGTCTTTGTTGCTTTGAGTTGCAGGTTTTCCAGTGCAATAATAAAGTCCACTCCCAGGTTAGAAGTCAGTTGACGCACTTCCTCCTGGCTCAATGTACTTTCGCGGGCCAGTTTATCATTGGCGCGTAAGGCAGAATCACAGATAACCACCTCATCGAAGTAGTTCTGCTGTGCTATTTCTTCTGCCAGTGATTCAGTGGCTGTCTTAGGATCTCCATTGGCATAAGCTGTTGCACGACTTATCAATGGTGTACCTTCTTTAATTTTTTCAGTCTCTGTTATCAGTTTATTATCCGGGGCGTCGCTGGTGTTATTCACAATAGCTACTTTCCGGAGTTGCGGAGGAAAGCTCAAGTCGGCAGGTTGCAGATAATCAATGGGGATCTGTTCCAGACTCTGACAGCTACCCAGAGTCAGCAGGAATAAAACGATGAAAACCAGTGAATAAGATTTTGCCATAGTTTTGTTCTATTTAGTAATTTGAACAAAAGTACAACTTTGGAAGAATAAAAGAAAGTCTCAAACAGTTTTTAACCGTTTGAGACTTTCTTTTATAAGTTGGATATAGAGAGACTATGCCATAAAGCACATTACCCTACAATTTCCAACCTTTAATTTATAATTTTTAATTATTAATTAATCAAAGGTTCTTTCCGTGGCAGTTTTTATACTTTTTCCCGCTTCCGCATGGACAAGGATCGTTACGACCTACTGTCTTCTCTGCACGAATCGGTTCACGTTTCTGCTGTTCACGAGTATCCTGACTTGCAGCAGCCTGCTGGTTCGGATCACTCAAATTTTCTTTGTTTTCGCGATACTTGCTCATATCCTGGCGTTGTTCAGGAGCAGCCTGACGCACTTCTACACGGCGTGCAGCTGATTCATCCGGAGCTTCCTGTACAGGAATTTGTCCACGCATCAAAATAGATATAGTCTGGTTATTGATCTTGTTCACCATAGCATCAAACAAAGTCACAGATTCCAGTTTATAAATCAATAGCGGGTCTTTCTGCTCGTAGCTTGCATTCTGTACGGAATGTTTCAGTTCGTCCAGTTCGCGCAAGTTTTCTTTCCATGCTTCGTCGATTACGTGGAGCAAGATTGATTTCTCGAACGACTTCACCACTTCTTTAGATTCCGATTCGTAAGCCGCTTTCAGGTTACAAGAGATATTATACATTCGTTTACCGTCTGTAATAGGAATCAGGATGTTTTCGTACATGTGTCCCTGGTTTTCATATACCTGTTTGATAACCGGGTTAGCGATCTGTGCCAGACGTTCAGTTTTGCGTTTGAAGTTATCCATCGCAATGTTGAAAGTCTTTTCGGCCAACTTTTCTTTTTTCTCGTTACGGAATTCTTCTTCAGTGAACGGAGTTTCCATTGCTAATGTCTGAAGCAGTTCCATTTGGCAGCCTTCATAATCATTGTTTTCGATAGCATTGGCACAACGGTCCCAGATCATGTTCACGATGTCCATACCGATACGTTCACCCATCAAAGCGTGGCGACGTTTGGTGTAAACCACTGTACGTTGCTTGTTCATTACGTCGTCATATTCCAACAGACGTTTACGAATACCGAAGTTGTTTTCTTCCACTTTCTTCTGTGCACGTTCGATGGAGTTGGAAATCATCTTGTGTTCGATCATTTCGCCTTCCTGGAAACCGAGCTTGTCCATTACACTGGCAATACGGTCAGAAGAGAACAGACGCATCAAATCGTCTTCCAGTGATACGAAGAATACAGAAGAACCCGGGTCACCCTGACGTCCTGCACGACCACGCAACTGGCGGTCTACACGACGGGATTCGTGACGTTCCGTACCGATAATTGCCAAACCGCCCGCAGCCTTCACTTCCGGACTTAACTTGATGTCGGTACCACGACCAGCCATATTGGTAGCAATGGTTACTGTTCCGCTTAAACCGGCGGTAGCAACGATGTCCGCTTCTTTCTGGTGCAGTTTGGCGTTCAATACCTTGTGCTCAATCTTACGCATGGTAAGCATCTTGCTCAACATTTCGGAGATTTCTACCGAAGTAGTACCCACCAATACCGGACGTCCTGCTTGAACCAATTTTTCGATTTCCTCGATAACAGCTTTATACTTTTCGCGTTTCGTCTTGTAAACGCGGTCGTTCATATCCTTTCTTGCAATCGGACGGTTGGTCGGGATCACGACTACGTCCAATTTGTAGATATCCCAAAGTTCGCCTGCTTCCGTTTCAGCAGTACCGGTCATACCGGACAGTTTGTGATACATACGGAAGTAGTTTTGCAAAGTAATTGTTGCAAAGGTCTGCGTAGCAGCTTCCACTTTCACACGTTCCTTGGCTTCGATAGCCTGGTGCAATCCGTCAGAGTAGCGGCGACCTTCCATGATACGGCCTGTCTGCTCGTCTACGATCTTCACCTGTCCGTCGATCACTACATATTCATCATCTTTCTCGAACATGGTGTAAGCCTTCAACAGCTGGTTGATGGTGTGTACACGTTCCGATTTGATGGCATAGTTTGTCAGAAGTTCATCTTTCTTTTCAAGCAGTTGTTCGTTGGTCAGATTCAGGTTTTCCAATTCCGAAAGTTGTCCGGCGATGTCCGGAAGCACGAATAATGTCGGGTCTTCAGAGTTACCGGTAATCAGGTCTACACCCTTATCTGTCAGGTCTACGCTATTCAGTTTTTCGTCGATTACGAAGTACAGCGGATCAGTCACTTCATGCATACGCTTGTTGTTCTGTTCCATGTAGATCTCTTCCGTCTTGAGCATACCTGCCTTGATACCCTGTTCACTAAGGAACTTAATCAAAGCCTTGTTTTTCGGCAATGCCTTGTGGCTGCGGTATAAAGCGAGGAATCCTTCTTCCACCTCTTTCTTATCGTTGGATGCGATCAGTTTTTTTGCTTCGGAAAGATATTTGGTAGCCAGTACCTTTTGTGCCTCTACCAGACGTTCCACTAACGGACGGAGTTGCTCGAACAACTGGTCATCGCCTTTGGGTACAGGACCGGAGATAATCAACGGAGTACGTGCGTCGTCAATCAATACCGAGTCGACCTCATCGACGATGGCATAATTGTGCTGACGTTGTACAAGGTCTTTCGGGCTGATAGCCATGTTGTCACGCAGGTAGTCGAAACCGAATTCATTGTTTGTACCAAAAGTGATATCTGCCAGATATGCCTGACGACGTGCGTCGGAGTTCGGCTGATGACGGTCGATACAATCTACGCTCAAACCGTGGAACATATAAAGAGGACCCATCCATTCGGAGTCACGTTTGGCGAGGTAATCATTCACGGTAACTACGTGTACGCCGTTTCCGGTCAATGCGTTGAGGAATACCGGGAGTGTAGCTACCAATGTTTTACCTTCACCGGTTGCCATTTCCGCAATCTTACCTTTATGCAGAACGACACCACCAAAGAGCTGTACATCGTAGTGAACCATGTTCCACAATGTGTCGTTACCACCGGCTACCCAGTGATTCTGATAGATGGCCTTGTCGCCTTCGATGCGTACGAAATCTTTTGTAGCAGCCAGTTGACGGTCGAAGTCGGTAGCAGTTACAACGATTTCTTCATTTTCTGTAAAACGTTTGGCAGTAGCCTTTACGATAGAAAAAGCAACAGGCAGTACTTCGTCCAGTGCTTTTTCATATTTTTCCAGAATTTCTTTTTCTGTCTTATCGATTTGTACGAAGACTTCTTCGCGGTCTTCCAGTTCGAGAGTTTCAATGCTTGCCTTCAACTCTTCCACTTTCGCACGTTCAGCAGTAGCCGATTCATGGATATATTTTTTGAGTTCTTCCGTTTTGGCACGGAGGGCGTCGTTGTCTAGTTTTTCAATCTCCGGGTAAGCAGCTTTGATCTTTTCCACCCAGGGCTTGATTTCTTTCATGTCTCGTGTGGATTTGTTTCCGAAAACCGAGCTTAAAAATTCATTAAATCCCATGTTATATTATTTAGTTTATTATTTATCTTTTTCTTATTGCAGGCCACATTCATCCGGATAGATTTTCTCATTCCGCACACAGATTCAAGAAAGAAATCTGTGTGAATCGATCGATTATGTGACGAATAATCTCCGCAAAGTTACATTAAAATGCTGATTTATTTATGTTTTGCTCCCTGTTTTTGTGAGTAAATTTTTACCGCAGGTCGGTAATAGGAGCAGAAGTACAGGCGTTGGGAGCCCGGATACGCATAAAATGTGCCAGTGTAGGCGCAATATGGTCAATGGTTACAGGTGTCTGGATAATGGCCGGTTTCACGGAATGTCCCATGAAAATCAGCGGTGAGGGAATATAGGAATGACGTACCACTTTATTGTCTCCGCCGTTCTCGTTGACGATAGTCCATCCGGGGAGGACGTCGATTACGAGGTCACCCGAACGTTTGCGGTGGTAGCCGTTACGTATTTTGTAGATTTCCGGAGTCCATGAACCCAATAATAGCCGGTTAGCCGAATAGGCTTCGTTCACTCCGCTGAACTGCATCAGGAATTCTGCTGACTTTTGTTGGATCTCTGCCAGATTCAGTTCTTTCTTTTCCAATAACTTATGATTCAGGTAAATCTGTTGGTTATGGTGAGCTTCCACATACTTTCCTTCGCCATACGTAGCCATCAGGTACATATTCAATAGAGCCGCACAACGGTTGAGATAAAACTCTCCGCCGGGAACCTTGTACAATCCCGAATCAGGCGATTCGCTGTCTATATATCCGGTGGAAGTGACGAAAATAAGCACATTTTGCAGTCCTACTTTCTTATCAAGAACTTCGAGCAGGTCGGCAATGCTGCGGTCAAGACGCACGTAGGTGTCTTGTATTTCCATGGCACATTCCTGTACGGATTTGTGCGCATAGTTTCCAGCATAGTAAGTGAGTGCCAATAAGTCAGTAATGTCATCCATGCCGATGGAGCTTTTGTTCAATGCTTCTTCGGCAAGCGCATTCACTTCATCATTCACAAAAGGGCTGGCGATGAAGCGGCGGTATTTATTACTGCGGTCATCATCGAATTTATATTTGAAGAGCATATCCCGCCAATCTGGCAGGAAAGTGTACATGCCCCGCGGAAATATGGGTTCCCATGTCATACCGGCAATACGGAAATCAATCGCTTGACGGTCGTTATATTGGCTTGCCCACCACGGAAACTCTCCATAATAGGTGGTTCCACTCCATTTTCCGGTGTTGGGATTGAGCCAGAAAGCTGCATTTCCGGCATGTCCGGCTGCAAAAAGTGCGGCATCGCAATCAGGTGCAATGGCATATACGAGTCCTTTGCCTTGTGTCGCTATTTTAAGCTCGTCGGCAATGGTTGAAGTCAGAAGTTTGGTGGGAGCGACAGTCTGGTCGGTGTAATACCCCATAAATGCCGTGTCGTCTGTGCTGTTAACGGGGCGAAGGGTAGAGGCATCCATCCAGCGTTGAGAAATAATTCCGTTCATGGAAGGCGTCGTACCGCTATAAATAGCCGCTATGGCAGAAGCGCGGTCTATACCGCAGAAGGTATATTCGGCATTATGGAACACTCTTCCCTCTTTCCAAAGACGTTTGAAGCCTTTCTCACCGTAGAGTGACGAAAAAGCTTCCAGATAGTCCGTACGTAATTGGTCAATCGTCAGCCCTACCACTAATTTAGGGGCGGCAGGTAGTGACTGGGCTTGTAGCCCGGTGAAAGTCAGTACGGTGATGAGGGAAGTTAGTAGTCCTTTCATTATTTCTTTTTAGATGTCACAATCAGATTGCTCGCTGAACGTATCAGCAAAACGAGTGCCAAAGGTACAACAGCAAAGTCAAATCTTTGCGGAATTACCGGAAAAAGCACTATAAAAAGTGTTAAAACCGCCAGATTCAGGGTTAAATACCAACATTTCTTCCCTTTTCGGACACAATATATAATGTATGGCAAGAAAAGAAGTTGCCCCGGATGGAATACCAGTAATAGGAAATTAGAGCTGACTGCCGGGTGTTGGGAGAAGAGTGCGAGAAATGCAAGGACACATCCCACAATACCTGCTATACCAAAAAGGAAGAGGTCGATTCCCCATAATCCGGTTCTCCGGCGGATTCCATAGATTGTGGCGGCGGCTGTCAGTATGAATAAGAGTAAGGAGCATTGAAGCGGAGTAGGCATCCAGTCGCTTTCATCCGGTTCGGGAGTGGCATCAACAATCAGTTCGTTGGCCGTTATGAGTGGGCGCTGGATAGAATCGCCTTTAATTTGTGCACCATCGAAAGCATCCATCAGGTAGAATGGGGCAAACATCATCTGACGTTGTGTGATGGGCTGGTCGGCTTCACTTCCGATACAGAGATCAATGCCGAAACGTGCCCACGGATGTCCTTTGCAATACTGATGTACAATGTCGCGGAAAGTGAGGGAGCCATCCTGCGGTTCTGCGGGATAAATCACTTTTCCTGCAATGCTTTCTTCTATCTTGTCCCGGGGGCGGGTAGCACAATTATCGTAAAAGAAATTATAACGATACACCCGGTTTTCCGGACGATAGTTTTCTTGTAATAACCGGATCAGTTCTGTCTTTTCTTCATCGGTCAGATTGAGCGTTTGCTGCCATACGCTGCGTCCGAAAAATGCGTATTCAGCTGCAAAACGTTCATAATCCGTTGCTCCCAGTTGGTAGTCTGTTTCTCCGAGCGAGAAGCGGAAAATGAAGTTGGGAGTGTTGAAACTGAACAATCCGTAGTTGAATACAACGTCAATCCCTTGTGAAGAATTTTCGTAACGGATGGCAGTATGTCCGAATAGGGAATATATTTCCTCTCCGGGGGCACAAGTCAACAGACTCAAACGGATGGAGTCGTTGTTGTTGGCAGATGCTTGTCCGGTGGGCAGAAGCAACAGGAAGAAGGAGAGGATGGAGTATGAGAAAAACCGTTTCATTAGCTGGTTCGTTTTATTTCGGTGGCAAATATAGAAAGAATAGTTGGATTCGGGAAAACGGAGCCTCTATTTTATCAGAATAAAGGCTCTATATGGCTTAAACAGAGGCGCTGTTTTCTTTAAATGGAGCCTCTGTTTGGGTGAAATAATGTTTCTGCTTGAACGGAAAATCGGTTACAAAATAGTGGAACACTTTTTGGAACGCTGTTTTTCTCTTGTAATCTGTTGCTTATTAGTTGTTTATGATGTAATAAAAAAAGACTGCCGAACGCAAAGTGGAATACATAATAAACAATAAAAGATAATTGATCTATTTAAAAATAGATAGTTCGATTTTTTTGTTTTTGGGGATTTCTAAAATGAAAAAAGAAGATAATTCCTCTTCTATGCTTCAACTTTTCTTTTTTTACTTTACCTTTGCGCCCGCTAAAGAACCAAAAGATTTGAATTTAATAATCGACATAGGAAATACAAAGGCAAAGATTGCTTTCTTCGACGGCGGAGAAATCGTGGATATAGTAGCTGAATCCAATCAATCGCTGGGTTGCTTGAAGGCTTTTTGTTCCAAATATCCGGTTGAACAGGGGATTGTGGCTACTGTCATTGATTTAAGCGAAAAGGTATTAGCTGATTTGGCAGCTTTGCCGTTTCCTTTGCTCTGGCTCAATCATCAGACTCCGCTTCCGGTTGTCAACCTGTACGAAACTCCCGAAACATTGGGATATGATCGTATGGCTGCCGTAGTGGGTGCTAATGAGCAGTTTCCTCATCGGGATATATTGGTGATTGATGCGGGAACTTGCATTACTTATGAGTTTATTGACTCAAAAGGTCAGTATCATGGCGGTAATATTTCTCCCGGTATGCAGATGCGTTTCAAAGCACTTCATCAGTTTACAGGACGTTTGCCTCTGGTAGACACCAACGGGCGCAAACTCCCGATGGGACGGGACACCGAAACGGCTATACGCGCCGGAGTGATGAAAGGGATGGAATACGAAATTTCAGGTTATATTGAGTCTATGAAGCATAAATATCCTGAACTTTTGGTTTTTTTAACGGGCGGAGATGATTTTTCTTTTGATAGCAGCGTAAAAAGTATCATCTTTGCAGATAGATTTTTAGTGTTGAAAGGATTAAATAGAATTTTAAACTATAATAATGGTAGGATTTAAACACACACTTTGTGCGCTTTTGCTCACGATGGTTACCGGAATGGCAATCGCTCAAAATAATACAAACTCTCCTTATACACGATATGGCTATGGCGACTTGTCCGATCAGAGTTTCGGGAATAGCAAGGCGATGGGGGGAATTGCTTTTGGACTTCGGGATGGAGCACAGATCAATCCGCTGAATCCTGCTTCGTATACAGCCATTGACTCGTTGACGTTTATTTTTGAAGGAGGCGTTAGTCTGCAAAATATGAATATTAGTGGTAGCGGTGTGAAACTGAACGCTAAAAACTCCAGTTTTGACTATCTGGCTATGCAATTCCGTTTGCATCCGAGGATAGCGATGAGTATCGGATTATTGCCGTTCTCCAATGTGGGATATTCAGTGTCGGATACACAGGCTGCAACAGATCCTACTACCGGTAATACGGCTGATTATGCCAGAAGCTATACCGGAGATGGAGGTTTGCATCAATTATATGCCGGAGTGGGAGTGAAAGTGCTCAAAAACCTTTCGGTAGGTGTGAATGCTTCTTATTTCTGGGGAGATATTAATCGGACACGTGTCCTTTATTTCCCAAGTGTATCAGGTGCTTATAATTATAATCACCAGTCGGTTGCGTCAGTGTCGAGCTATAAACTTGATTTTGGAGCACAATATACATTCGATATTAATAAAAAACATTCAGTGACAATTGGAGCTATATATTCTCCGAAGTTGAAACTGGGTAATGACTATAGTGTAACGACACAAATGGTTTCAAATTCTACGGGTACAGCGGTTTCTACTACAACATTGAAACCGGATGCAACGTTTGAAGTTCCTAATACATTTGGCGCCGGATTTACATATAACTATGACAAACGCCTGACTGTTGGTCTGGATTATAGTTTGCAACAATGGTCAAAAACGAAATTTGACGTAAATACATCAGATGAAGCTGTACGTGAAGATTTCAATGAAACATACACGTATTGCAACCGTCATAAAGTATCAGTGGGTGCGGAATACATTCCTAATTTGATGGGACGTTCCTATTTATCCCATATTAAATACCGTCTGGGAGCTTATTATACGACTCCGTATTATAAGATCGGCGGCAAAGAGGCTACCCGTGAATATGGCGTAACTGCCGGTTTCGGTCTGCCTGTGCCTCGTTCCCGTTCCATTCTTAGCATCAGCGGACAATTTGTCCGTATCAGTGGACAGGAATCGGCTTTTGTAAATGAAAACATCTTCCGCGTGAGCATCGGATTGACGTTCAACGAACGTTGGTTCTTCAAACGCAGAGTGGAGTAATGAGATGAATGTAAGAAAGAATAGACGACTATATAATAACAACTAAAATTTAGATACAATGAAAATTAAAACGCTTGTGGCTATGTTGTTCCTTTCGGCAGGAGCAACCACTGTGGTAGCACAGGATGCGTCTAACTGTAACTCGAACAGTAGTATCTCGCATGAAGCTGTGCGTGCTGGTAATTTTAAAGATGCGTATACTCCTTGGAAAGCTGTGTTGGAAAACTGTCCGACGCTTCGTTTCTATACCTTTACTGACGGATATAAGATTCTGAAAGGCTTGATGGGACAAATCAAGGATCGGAATAATGCAGATTATCAGAAATATTTTAATGAACTGATGAATACGCATGACTTGCGTATTAAATACACAGATGAGTTTCTAGCTAAAGGTACAAAAGTGTCTTCTGCCGACGAAGCTCTGGGTATCAAAGCAGTAGATTATATCGCTTTTGCTCCGAAGATTGATGTGAACCAGGCTTATCAATGGTTGAGTCAGTCTGTAAATGCAGTGAAAGGCGAATCGGCAGGTGCGACTATCTTCTATTTCCTGCAAATGTCTTTGGATAAACTGAAAACGGATCCGAATCATAAAGAACAGTTCATTCAGGACTATCTGGCTGCTTCTGAATATGTAGACGCTGCTATTGCTGCTGAAGCCAGCGAAGCAAAGAAGAAACCTTTACTGGGTATCAAGGATAACTTAGTGGCTTTGTTTGTAAACAGTGGAACAGCTGATTGCGAATCACTGCAAAACATCTATGGACCGAAAGTAGAAGCTAACCAGACTGACTTGGCTTACTTGAAGAAAGTTATCGACATCATGAAAATGATGAAATGTACTGAAAGCGAAGCTTATTTGCAAGCATCTTACTATGCTTACAAGATGGAACCGACAGCAGAAGCTGCTACCGGATGTGCTTATCAGGCATTTAAGAAAGGTGATATTGACGGTGCTGTGAAATTCTTTGACGAAGCAGTGAACCTGGAAACAGACAATGTGAAGAAAGCTGAAAAAGCATACGCTGCCGCAGCAGTATTGGCTTCTGCCAAAAAGCTGTCTCAAGCAAGAGCATATTGCCAGAAAGCAATTGGTTTTAACGAAAACTACGGTGCTCCATACATCCTGATTGCTAATCTTTATGCAATGAGTCCCAACTGGAGCGACGAACCTGCTTTGAACAAATGTACTTACTTTGCAGTGATTGACAAACTGCAACGTGCAAAACAAGTGGATCCGAGCGTAGCTGAAGAAGCTAACAAATTGATCGGTAGATATTCTGGTCATACTCCGCAAGCTAAAGACCTATTTATGTTAGGTTACAAGCAAGGCGACCGCATCACTATCGGCGGTTGGATAGGAGAGACTACAACGATTAGATAAATGTATGTTGCGAAAACGAAGAAACCGTTTATTGCATAAAAGCATGAGCATAACAATTACCTCCGGGGTGATTGTTATGCTTCTTTTATTATCTTCCTGTGGCGGAAAGAAGAAAGCTATGGGTGAGGCTATCACGGAACGTGATTCCCTTCCGATGATGACAACATTGGGAGTCACCACCCTTATCTCCGATTCCGGAGTGACACGCTACAGAGTGAATACGGAAGAATGGTCGGTGTACGACCGTAAGAAACCATCCTATTGGGCCTTTGAGAAGGGCGTATATCTGGAACAGTTCGACTCTATCTTTCATATAGAAGCCAGTATCAAAGCGGATACTGCCTACTATTATGACAAAGAAAGGCTTTGGAAGCTGATAGGGAACGTAGATATACAGAACCGGAAAGGAGAGCGTTTTAATACGGAACTGCTGTACTGGAACGAAGCTACCCAAAAGGTATATTCCGACAAGTTTATACGTATTCAACAACCGGACAGAATTATTACAGGGCATGGATTCGACTCGAACCAGCAAATGACCATATATACCATCCATAATATCGAAGGTATTTTCTATGTGGATGAGGAAGCAGGTGGTCCGCCCCAACCGGAAACAAAAGCGCTGCCGGATTCAGTGCGAAAAGATTCTGTGAAATAAACTATGAATATTTATATCTCTCTAATTATCACCATGGTCTTCTCCGCTTTCTTTTCAGGAGTGGAGATTGCCTTTGTGTCGGTAGACAAACTGCGTTTTGAGATGGAACGCAAGGGGGGAATTACGTCCCGCATCCTTTCTATCTTCTTCAAGAACCCGAATGAATTTATCTCTACCATGCTGGTGGGGAATAATATCGCACTAGTCATCTATGGTATTCTGATGGCACAGATTATTGGCGATAATCTGCTGGCGGGATTCATTGATAATCATTTTCTGATGGTGTTGGCGCAGACCGTTATTTCTACCCTTATTATTCTGGTGACCGGAGAGTTTCTGCCGAAAACAATCTTCAAAATCAATCCCAATCTGGTCTTGAATGTTTTTGCCATTCCACTGATTATTTGTTACGTCATTCTATATCCTATTTCTAAACTGGCTTCCGGTTTGTCTTGTTTATTCCTTCGTGTCTTTGGAATGAAGATTAACAAGGATGCATCCGACAGAGCGTTTGGAAAAGTCGACTTGGACTACTTCGTGCAAAGCAGTATTGATAATGCCGAGAATGAGGAGGAACTGGATACGGAAGTGAAAATCTTTCAGAATGCTTTGGATTTCTCGAACATAAAAATCCGCGACTGTATCGTTCCGCGTACCGAAGTGGTGGCTGTTGATCTGACAACTTCGCTGGACGAGTTGAAAAGCCGCTTCATCGAATCCGGAATTTCCAAGATCATTGTGTACGATGGAAATATCGACAATGTGGTGGGTTATATTCATTCGTCGGAAATGTTTCGTGCTCCGAAAAACTGGCATGAGAATGTGAAGCAAGTGCCGATTGTGCCCGAAACCATGTCCGCCAATAAACTGATGAAGCTCTTTATGCAGCAAAAGAAAACGATTGCCGTAGTGGTGGATGAGTTTGGCGGTACGTCCGGTATTGTATCTCTGGAAGATCTGGTAGAAGAAATATTTGGAGATATAGAAGATGAGCACGATAATACTTCCTATATTAGCAAGCAGATTGATGAACGCGAGTATGTGTTGTCCGCCCGCTTGGAGATAGAAAAAGTCAATGAGACGTTCGGACTCGATTTGCCCGAATCGGACGATTATCTGACGGTAGGAGGACTGATTCTGAACCAATATCAGAGTTTTCCGAAGCTGCATGAAGTGGTGCGGGTGGGACGTTATCAATTCAAGATAATTAAGGTCACAGCGACAAAAATAGAACTCGTGCGATTAAAAGTCTTGGAATAATGACGATAATCAAGAAATTTTTAGCCAATAAATAGATGCATATTAGCATTTTTTGTATCTTCGTGCGCTAAAACGACAAAAGAAAGAAATAATAATAAACATAAATCGTATTAATCAAAATGGCAACGTTACAAAACATTAGGTCGAAAGGACCTCTATTGGTGATTGTTATCGGCTTGGCGCTGTTTGCTTTCATTGCGGGTGACGCATGGAAGGTGATGCAGCCGCATCAGGCACATGACGTAGGTGAGGTGAACGGAGACGCTCTTTCCGCTCAAGAGTATCAGAATTTGGTAGAAGAATATACCGAAGTGGTGAAACTCATGCGTGGGGTGACCGCCTTGAATGACGAACAAACCAATCAGGTGCGCGATGAAGTATGGCGTTCCTACGTAAACAATAAACTGATCGAAAAAGAAGCAAAAGCACTGGGACTGACTGTTTCTGCTGCTGAAATCCAGGACATCCTGAAAGCAGGCGTTCATCCTTTGTTGAGACAAACTCCTTTCCAGAATCCGCAAACAGGAAACTTCGACAAGGATATGTTGAACAAGTTCCTCGTGGAATATGCCAAGATGAGCGAATCACAAATGCCGGCACAGTATGCTGAACAATACAATAACATGTATAAATACTGGTCTTTTATTCAGAAAACACTGATCGAGAGCCGTCTGGCAGAAAAGTATCAGGCATTGGTGTCTAAAGCTCTTCTTTCCAATCCGGTGGAAGCACAGGACGCTTTCGATGCAAGAGTGAACCAGTACAACGTGTTGATGGCTGGTATTCCTTACTCTTCTGTAGTGGACTCTACAATCGTAGTGAAAGAATCGGAACTGAAAGACTTGTATAACAAGAAGAAAGAACAATTCAAGCAATATCAGGAAACTCGTGACATCAAGTACATTGATGTACAAGTGACTGCAAGTGCTGAAGACAGAGCTGCTATCCAGAAAGAAGTGGACGAAGCTACTGAACAGTTGGCTACTACTACGGAAGATTATACTTCTTTCATCCGCTCGACTGGCTCGGAAGCTCCTTATGTAGACTTGTTCTATAACAAAACAGCTTTCCCGTCAGATGTAGTTGCCCGTTTGGACTCTGCTTCGGTAGGTACTATTTATGGTCCTTACTATAACGGTGCCGACAATACAATCAACTCTTTCAAAATTGTAGCTAAAGCTGCTGCTGCCGACTCTGTCGAATTCCGTCAGATTCAGGTATACGCAGAAGATGCTGTGAAGACAAAGACATTGGCTGACAGTATCTACAACGCGATCAAGGGTGGTGCTAACTTTGCTGATCTGGCAAAGAAATATGGTCAGACTGGTGATGCAAACTGGCTAACTTCTGCACAGTACGAAGGTGCACAGATAGACGGTGATAACCTGAAATTCATCTCTGCTATCAACAATACAGGTGTGAACGAATTGGTAAACTTGCCGATGGGACAAGCAAACGTAATTCTTCAGGTGACTAACAAGAAATCTGTAAAAGACAAATATAAAGTAGCTGTTATCAAACGTGAAGTAGAGTTCAGCAAAGAAACTTACAACCGTGCTTATAATGATTTCAGCCAGTTTATCGCAGCTAATCCGAGTGTAGAAAAGATGGTAGCTAACGCTGAAGAAGCCGGCTACAGATTGCTCGACAGAATGGATTTGAGTAGCTCTGAACACAATATCGGTGGTGTAAGAGGTACAAAAGAAGCGTTGAGATGGGCGTTTGATAAAGCAAAACCGGGTGATGTTTCCGGCTTGTACGAATGTGGCGAAAGCGATCACATGATGGTAGTAGGTCTGGTAGGCATTAAGCCGGAAGGATATCGTCCGTTGAAAGCAGTACAGGATCAGTTGAGAGCTGAAATCGTAAAAGATAAGAAAGCTGAAAAGATTATGGCTGACATGAAAGCTGCCAATGCAACTTCATTCAACCAGTACAAGGAGATGACTAATGCAGTCAGCGACTCTTTGAAGATGGTTACTTTTGCAGCTCCTGCATACGTATCAGCATTGCGCAGCAGCGAACCGCTGGTAGGTGCTTATGCTTCTGCAGCTGAAGTGAATCAGTTGAGCGCTCCTATCAAAGGTAATGCCGGAGTATTTGTATTGCAGGTATACGGTAAGGACAAATTGAACGAAACATTCGACGCAAAAGCAGAAGAAGCTACGCTGACTAACATGCACGCACGTTTTGCCAGCCGTCTGATGAATGATTTGTATCTGAAAGCAAACGTAAAAGATACACGCTTCTTGTTCTTCTAAACAAGTAGCAAGTAATAGATATTAGGCACGGATTATACGGATTTACGCGGTTTAAACTTATGAGGGAACCGCGAAACCCGTGTAATCCGTGCCTTTTTTGTGCTCGTTTTTTTTGTTTATGGCCTTTGTTATCTGATTAAATTTCCATATCTTGCCAATCTTTATCAATTGGCTTTGCGAAATACTTCATTAACTAATACGAATCTATATTATGACTAAACAACTAGCCCAGTATTCAGTTCCCGCTGAAAATTCACGTGTTATCCGTGTATTCCTTTCGTCAACGTTCAGAGACATGGAAATGGAACGTTCTGCATTAGTCAAACTCTTTAAGGGTTTGCAAGTGAAGGCTGCCAGCCGTGGTGCCACCATTTCATTGGTTGATTTGCGTTGGGGGATCACAGAAGAAGATGCGAAAAGCGGCAAGGTTGTTGAAATATGCCTGAAAGAGATCGTTAACTCCCGGCCTTTCTTCATTGGTATGGTAGGCGACCGCTATGGATGGTGTCCCAGTTATGAAGATTTATCTCAAACTCTCAATGACAGCTTGGAATATCGTTGGATAGAAGATGACTTGAATCACCATTTGAGTGTGACGGAAATTGAAATGCAGTTTGGTGTACTGCGCAATCCCAATCCGTTACATGCCTATTTTTATATAAAACGGTCGGCAGATGATGAACTGTCTTGCCCTGAAGAGGAGTCTCTTAAACTGAAACGTCTGAAAAAGAGTATTTTGCAGCAGGAACGTTATCCTGTGCAGGAGTATGATTCGCCCGATCAGTTGTGTAACCTTGTGGAAGCAGCTTTCACGGAATTGCTTGAACGGGAGTTTCCGGATGTACTGACCGTTGAAGATAATCAAGCATTGCAAGAACAGCTGACGCGCAATGAACTCTTATTCAATTATCATCCAATACCTGAAGCAGATCAGGCGTTTGCTGATTTTTGGGCGGCGGATGAACAGCGGTGCCTGGTGGTAACGGGCGGTTGCGGTCTTGGCAAGAGTGCTTTGTTGGCTCATTGGAGCGATTTGGTGAACAATGATATGCCGATGATTCCTATCTATCATCGCTTGGATAGTACTACATTGTCTTCTTATCCGGAAACGTTGGCGAGAATGTTAGCTTCCAAATGCCAGAACGCACTCAAGCATCAATCTTTGGGTGAAGAAAATTTGTTCGCGGCGGAAGTTGCAAAAGAACTGGACTCGGCCCAAAGTACTGCCAAATCCATCATGGACGCCGTGAAAAACTCGGTTTTGATGGGAGATGCTGGCTTGAACACTTTTTCAGGGAACACACTTCGAAACCTCAAGGAGATTGAAGAGGATTTGAATTCTATCCAAAAGTTCAGCCAGTTGTGGAGCGCGCTGGGTGCATCAAGATACCCTATCATTCTGTTGATTGATGACATTAGTTATCTGAATCCGACTGAAGCATCCTTGTTTTCTTTATTTGCATCTATTCCCCCGAACGTGAAAGTCGTGTTGAGCTTTTCGGCGTCATCCACTGCCTACCTGCCCTTTGTTCAGAATGGCTATGCTCATTTCCAGTTGAATGGCTTTTCACAGGCGGATGCCAAGTCGTTCTCAAAGCAATATTTGTCTACTTACTCCAAGGCTTTGTCTGCACAGCAGGAAGATATTCTTGCTTCGTGGGTGCTGGCTAAACAACCGCGCTGTTTGAGTGTATTGCTCAACGAGCTGGTTTCGTTCGGTCAGTACGATGCTCTCAATGAATATATGCGTGGATATTGCCGGCTCAATGAGGTTGGGCAATTCTATGACAGTGTGCTACGGCGTTTGTCGGCTGATTATGGTTCCGAAGAGATTGGAAGAACGCTTCTGATGCTTTCACTTACTTTAGAAGGATTTACCGAAGATGAAGTGAAGAGCATGGCAGACATTAATCAGATACTTTGGTCGCAGTTGAGAGTGGAAATGAGCAGCTGGCTCACCAACAAAGGAGGACGATATTGCATTGGTGACACACAAATGGTAGAGGCGATCGAACGCTATTTCGCTCAAGATGACGAATGTATAGATGATAGTCGCCATGAAATTATTTCCGCTCTGCTGGATGAGGAAGAGATCCTTTCCCATCCGTTGACTTTTGCCGATTATAACTATCGCATGAAACAGTTCTGCTACCATGATTCGTATCGCTATAAAGTGGAGATTACCTATCAATGCTATAAGATGCAAGAATGGGATATATTGAAGGATTGGATTTGTGATGTGGAGATTTTCGAGATTCTGTATCGCACGAATCGTTCTCTGTTGGAAGATAGCTGGAAGGCGATCATGAACGACAATCCTGAAGTTACGCCTGAAGTCTATGCCGAATTGGACTTTGATGAGATCGATTCTTTTTTAATTCCTGTCATTGCTAATGATATGGCTACTTTCTTGAGCAGTTCTTTCCATCTGACGAAGGCGGCAGCTGCTGTGAGTGAGAAGAGTATGGAAGGTGCTGCCATGCCACTCATTGCCAAGTCGGTATTGAAGATGAATGAGGGATGTCGGTATGCCCGTAATGAAGAATACGAAACGGCATGCGACTGTTTCCTGAAAGCATTGGTGATGCAGGAGAACATAGTACCGACTCCGGAACTGGAGATTGCCAACACCTGTCGAAATCTAGCTTTGGCATATTACTACAATGAGCAATACAATGAAGCGGCGATCTATTTGAATAGGGCGCTTGATTATCATGCGGCTTCTGCTGACGAGAAGAGTCAGGCAGAAGTCATTGAACTTTCCGAATATCTGGCTTATTGTGATTACTATAAGGATGAGGAAGAGAGTGCTGCCGAGAAATTCCGGAAAGTAGCTGAAATGCACGAGTCGTTGAATGGCAGACTGTCCGGTGGAGTGGCTAAATGTTTGCGTATGCAGGGTAAATGTCTTTATTATATCAAACGATACGATGAAGCATGGATGCTGATGAATCAGGCGTTGGACATTGCTATACAGATAGATAATAAAAAACAGATCGTCGCTTGTCATAAACAGTTGTATTATCTGTGCAGGGAATTCAAACGGATGATGAATGAACGTGGCGATGAGCAGGCGTCTACTTTATTCTTCCGTGAGTCTCTTCTGCATGAAATGTATTTCAGCGAAAAACCGCGTCTGGCGGAACTGACTGTCCGATATGAGGCATTGAGATGTGATATTATGCAGCAGTATTACATGAATAAAGACTATGATAACGTGATTCGTATTGCGACGTCTTTGGATATTCACGATGATGCTGACCCTAATGCTTCCTGTCTGGTATATTATTACAAAGCACAGGCTTATGTGAAGTTGGAGAATTATCCAATGGCGAAAGAGGCTTTCTTCAGAGAGTTCGAACTGCGAAAGAAGTATTTGGGATGGGAGGAAGAAGATACGATTCTGGCTTGTCAGAACTTAGGGGTTTTGTACAGCTTTTGTAATGAACGGGAAGAGGCGCTGGCTTGTTTCCGTGAGGCGTACGGTCATGAAGTGAAAAAGAATGGCGAGGATTCTGAAATGGCGCAAAAGCTACTTCAATATATCAGCGTGGTTGAATCATAACGGAGGCATACTTCCCTTTTTTGTTAACTTTTACATTCCTGCTATACGGAAATCGACTTTATTTCCTTACATTTGCAGATATAAACTATCAACAGAAAGAAGAATGTCTAAATATCCCCTTTTAGGAATGACTCTTGTAGAGCTTCAATCATTGACAAAAAGACTGGGTATGCCCGGCTTTGCTGCCAAGCAGATTGCATCCTGGCTTTACGAAAAGAAGGTAGCCTCGATTGATGATATGACTAATTTGTCATTGAAACACCGGGAGTTGCTCAAGCAGAACTATGAGGTGGGAGCAGAAGCTCCGGTAGATGAAATGCGCTCTGTAGATGGTACGGTGAAGTATCTTTATAAAGTGGGTGAGAACCATTTTGTAGAGTCGGTTTATATACCGGATGATGACCGGGCAACGTTGTGCGTGTCGTCACAAGTAGGTTGCAAGATGAATTGTAAGTTCTGTATGACCGGTAAACAGGGGTATACCGCTAACCTGACCGCCAGCCAGATCATGAATCAGATTCATTCGCTGCCGGAACGGGACAAACTGACTAATGTCGTAATGATGGGAATGGGCGAGCCGCTCGATAACCTGGATGAGGTATTGAAGGCATTGGAACTACTGACCGCTACCTACGGTTACGCATGGAGTCCGAAGCGTATCACGCTTTCTACTGTCGGGCTACGGAAAGGATTGCAGCGTTTTATTGAAGAAAACGACTGCCACCTTGCCATCAGCCTTCACTCTCCGCTGACCGTTCAGCGTGCTGAATTAATGCCGGCGGAAAAGGCGTTTTCAATCACCGAAATGGTGGAACTGTTAAAAAACTATGATTTTAGTAAACAACGTCGACTTTCGTTTGAATATATTGTTTTTAAAGGGCTCAATGATTCGCAGGTCTATGCCAAAGAGTTGCTGAAACTTCTTCGCGGGCTGGATTGCAGGGTGAATCTGATTCGTTTTCATGCCATACCGGGGGTAGACCTCGAGGGGGCGGATATGGATACGATGACCCGTTTTCGTGATTATCTGACATCACACGGACTTTTCACCACTATCCGTTCATCCAGGGGCGAAGATATTTTTGCCGCTTGCGGTATGCTGTCGACAGCGAAACAGGAGAAAAATAATGAAAGTTAATATATAAAACCGAACATCATGAAAAAGTATTCTTTTATTTTATGCATCGCTTTGGTAGCCTTTGTCGTTGCATCTTGTGGTCTGAAAGGAAATCACACCTCTAGTGGTCGTGCTTACGAGCTTTTGGTTGTAGTAGATCACGGTGTTTGGGATCGTGCTGCCGGAAGGGCTTTACATGATGCGCTCGATGCTGATATGCCCGGTTTGCCGCAGTCGGAACCTTCTTTCCGGATTATGTATACTTCGCCGAAAGATTATGATTCTACGCTGAAGTTGATACGTAACATTATTATTGTAGATATACAGGATATATATACGAAAGCCTCGTTCAAATATGCGAAGGACGTATATGCCAATCCGCAGATGATATTGACTATCCAGGCTCCGAACGAAGAAGAGTTCGAGAAGTTTGTGGAAGAGAACAAAAAGACGATTGTCGACTTCTTTACCCGTGCGGAAATGAACCGTCAGATTACGTTCCTGGAAGGGAAACACAGTAATTTCATTTCGCAGAAAGTGGACAGTTTGTTCGGATGCGACATCTGGGTGGATGCCGAACTGGCTAATTCAAAGACCGGGGATGATTTCTTCTGGGCTTCTACCAACACAGGTACTGCCGACCGTAACTTTGTGATGTACTCTTATCCGTACACTGACAAGGATACGTTTACCAAAGAATATTTTGTGCACAAACGTGACTCCGTGATGAAAGCCAATATCCCCGGATTCAAGGAAGGCGTTTATATGTCGACCGATAGTTTGCTGACCGATGTCCGTCCGATCAATGTACAGAACAGCTACACAATGGAAGCACGTGGCCTGTGGCGTATGAAGGGCGACTTTATGGGTGGTCCGTATGTGTCTCATACTCGTCTGGACGAGAAAAACCAACGAATTATTACAGCAGAAATATTTGTTTATTCACCTGATAAAATGAAACGCAACCTGGTACGCCAGATGGAAGCATCTCTGTATACACTGAAACTTCCGAATGAAGTTCAGCAGAAGCAGATTCCATTGGGAGAAGCATCTAAGGAAGCGGAACAAACTAATAAATAAAAACATGGAAGATAACAAGATAAGGATAGGTATCACCCAAGGAGATATTAACGGGGTGGGCTATGAGGTGATTCTTAAGACATTTTCCGACCCTACGATGTTGGAACTATGTACTCCGATTATTTATGGCTCACCGAAAGTAGCGGCTTATCATCGCAAAGCGCTGGATATACAGACCAATTTCAGCATTGTCAACTCTGCTACCGAAGCGGGGTACAACCGTTTGAGCGTGGTGAACTGTACGGATGATGAGGTGAAAGTGGAATTTTCCAAACCCGATCCCGAAGCCGGTAAAGCTGCGCTGGGGGCTTTGGAACGTGCCATCGAAGAATATCGCGAAGGGTTGATAGATGTTATCGTAACAGCTCCGATCAACAAACATACGATTCAGTCGGAAGAGTTCTCCTTCCCCGGACATACGGAATATATCGAAGAACGTCTGGGCAATGGTGATAAGTCATTGATGATTTTGATGAAGAATGACTTCCGGGTGGCTTTGGTGACGACACATATCCCTGTCAGAGAGATCGCGACTACGATTACCAAAGAACTGATTCAGGAGAAACTGATGATATTCCATCGTTGTCTGAAACAGGATTTCGGTATCGGCGCTCCGCGTATTGCGGTGCTCTCTCTCAATCCTCATGCCGGAGACGGTGGTTTGTTGGGAATGGAAGAGCAGGAAGTGATTATCCCTGCCATGAAAGAAATGGAAGAGAAAGGAATCCTTTGCTACGGTCCTTATGCGGCCGACGGCTTTATGGGTTCGGGCAATTATACTCATTTTGACGGTATCCTGGCGATGTATCACGATCAGGGGCTGGCTCCGTTCAAGGCCTTGGCTATGGAAGACGGGGTGAACTATACGGCAGGCCTGCCGGTAGTACGTACTTCTCCGGCTCATGGAACGGCATACGATATTGCAGGCAAGGGATTGGCTTGTGAAGATTCTTTCCGTCAGGCAATCTATGTTGCCATCGATGTGTTCCGTAATCGTCAGCGGGAAAAAGTGGCTCGTGCCAATCCGTTGCGTAAACAGTATTACGAGAAACGTGACGATAGTGATAAACTGAAGCTGGATACAGTAGACGAAGATTAAAAACGAGTGATGACGAGAGCAGAGATACAACAAGTGAAACAGCGTTTCGGTATTATTGGAAATACTGAAGCATTGTCGCGCGCCATAGATGTTGCCATTCAGGTAGCTCCTACCGATTTGTCTGTGCTGATTACCGGAGAAAGTGGAGTCGGAAAAGAAAGTTTTCCGCAGATTATTCATCAATATAGCCGGAGGAAGCACGGACAGTATATTGCTGTCAACTGTGGTGCTATTCCGGAGGGCACGATTGATTCCGAACTGTTCGGGCATGAGAAGGGTGCGTTTACCGGTGCGATTGGCGAACGGAAAGGGTACTTTGGCGAAGCCGACGGCGGTACTATTTTTCTTGATGAAGTAGGGGAGTTGCCGATGTCTACCCAGGCACGTTTGCTCCGTGTACTGGAGAGTGGTGAGTTTATGAAAGTAGGTTCGTCCAAAGTACAAAAAACGGATGTGCGTGTGGTGGCAGCTACCAACGTCAATCTGACACAAGCGATTGCAGAAGGACGTTTCCGTGAAGATTTATATTACCGGTTGAATACGGTGCCTATCCAGATACCGCCTTTGCGTGAACGTGGTGACGATGTACTCTTGTTGTTCCGTAAGTTTTCCGCAGACTTTGCAGAGAAATACCGGATGCCTGCTATCCAGTTGACGGAGGATGCGAAGAAAGAGTTATTGGCTTACCCGTGGCCCGGCAACGTTCGTCAGTTGAAGAACATCACCGAGCAAATATCTATCATTGAAACCAACAGGGAGATCTCTGCTGCTATCTTGCAGAATTATCTTCCTGCACAAAATACGCAACGTCTTCCCGCGCTGATGGGAACGCGTGAGAGTAAAGGCTTTGAGAGCGAACGGGAGATTCTTTATTCTGTTCTGTTCGATATGCGCCAGGAAGTGGCGGAGCTGAAGAAGATGGTGCACAACCTGATGGCGGAACGTGCCGGACAGGTGGGGCAGGTAGGGCAAATGGGAACGGTGGTTACTACTCCGGTAGTGACGGCGCATCAACCTTCGGTACCTGCTATCATTCACACCATGCAGCCTACGGTTTGCAAGGATGACGATGACATACAAGACACGGAAGAATATGTAGAAGAATCTCCTTTGTCACTGGACGAAGTGGAGAAAGAAATGATACGCAAGGCACTTGAGAGGCATCATGGAAAGCGGAAGAGTGCGGCCAAGGACTTGAATATTTCCGAGCGTACACTTTATAGAAAAATAAAAGAATATGAATTGGATTAAGAAAATAATACGCCCTTTGCTACTGTTCGGCTTGCCGTTGGTAGTCATTGCGTGCACTGTTTCCTATAAGTTTAACGGATCGTCTATCAATTATGATAAGGTAAAGACCATTTCGATAGCCGACTTCCCGATCAAGTCGGAGTATGTATATGCTCCGTTGGCAACCAAATTCAATGAGGACCTGAAAGATATCTTCATCCGGCAGACCCGTCTGCAACTGCTCAAGCCGAGTCAAAATGCCGACTTGCAGATTGACGGAGAAATCACAGGGTACAATCAGTACAACCAGGCAGTATCTGCCGACGGTTATTCTTCGGAGACGAAGTTGACTATCACCGTCAATGTGCGTTTTGTCAACAACACCAATCATGCCGAAGACTTTGAACAACAGTTTTCTGCGTTCCGTACCTACGACTCTACCCAGTTGTTGACTGCCGTACAGGACGGATTGATTGCTGAAATGTCTAAAGAGATCACCGACCAAATTTTTAATGCAACTGTAGCAAACTGGTAATATAAATGACTTCTGTTAACTTTCAACAATGGATTCAGCATCCCGAGACGCTGAATAGGGATACTTTGTACGAACTGCGCAATCTTCTTGCGAGGTATCCGTATTTTCAGTCACTTCGTCTGTTGTATCTGAAGAATCTGTATATTCTCCATGATATTAGTTTCGGTGGAGAACTGCGGAAAGCAGTTCTTTACATTGCAGACAGACGGCAGTTGTTCCGGTTGATTGAAGGTGACCGCTATGATGTGCAGGCACGGAAAAAGGGAGTACCTCTCACGGAGGTGCTGAAAGACGAACCGTCCGTAGACCGCACATTAGCATTGATCGACGCTTTCTTGTCCACAGTACCCGAAGAGGTGACTGCCCGGACCAGTTTCGACTATTCGATGGATTACACCTCTTTCCTTTTGGAGGAGACTCCGGCCACGGAACAGCCGGCTGAAGAAACGCCCAAACTCAAAGGCTTCGAACTGATTGACGATTTTATAGAAAAGAGCGAGAGCGACTCTCCCCTCTGCATGAAACCTTTAAGAGAAGAAATGCCATCTTCGCCAACCTCTTCGGACGAACTTACCGAAGAAGAAACGATAAAGGAAGAAGAGGAAGATGACAGCTGTTTTACGGAAACTTTGGCAAAAATCTATGTTAAACAGCAACGATATTCAAAAGCTCTTGAAATAATTAAAAAATTAAGCTTGAAATATCCAAAAAAAAATGCTTACTTTGCAGACCAAATCAGATTTTTGGAGAAATTGATTATTAACGCTAATTCAAAATAACTAAAAATGTACTTATTATTCGTTATCTTAATGGTTATTGCAGCCTTGTTGATGTGTTTCATCGTGCTGATTCAGAACTCAAAAGGAGGCGGACTTGCTTCTGGTTTCTCTTCATCTAACGCCATCATGGGCGTGCGCAAGACTACAGACTTTCTGGAAAAAGCAACATGGGGCCTGGCCATCTTTATGGTTGTAATGAGCATTGCTACTGCTTATGTAGTTCCTCGCTCTGCTGTTGCTAAAGACGCAGTGTTGGAACAGGCACAGAAAGAACAACAGACTAACCCGTATAACTTACCCGCAGGTACGGCTGCGCCGCAAACTGAAGCTCCTGCTACCAATGCACCTGCTACAGAAACTCCGGCACCGGCTACTGAAACTCCTGCTCCTGCAGCAGAGTAATTCACTCCGTCGTCAAGTAAGACTTTGGGGTAAAACCATTAATGGGAAGGTGCAGACGGATGCTGCATTTCTTTGATATTTAAGTGCGGATTACGCAGATTACACGGATTTTCAATGTTCCGCGTGGTCAGTGTAATCCGCACTTAACTTTTTCTTGTAAAAACAATCTCTTTGTGATAGAAACAAACGAGATTTAACTACCTTTGTTGGCTGTATAAGATTATTAACTACTTTTTTAAATATAACAATGACAGAACATTTGAAACAGAAATTGAATGACTCCGCCGTACTCCGATGGAGTGTTCTAGCATTGGTCGCATTTACTATGCTATGCGGCTATTTCCTCACCGACGTAATGTCTCCTCTAAAACCCATGCTTGAGAAAGAACTACTATGGGACAGTCTTGATTATGGTTTCTTCACAAGTGCTTACGGGTGGTTTAATGTATTCCTATTGATGCTGATCTTCGGTGGTATCATTTTGGATAAGATGGGAGTTCGTTTCACCGGAATGGGGGCTTGCTTATTGATGGTGTTTGGTTGTGGATTGAAATACTATGCGATTTCTACTACTTTTCCGGAAGGTGCCATGCTCTTCGGATTCAAAACACAGGTGACGTTGGCTGCATTGGGATATGCTATCTTTGGTGTAGGTGTGGAGATTGCTGGTATCACTGTTTCCAAGATTATAGTGAAATGGTTCAAGGGCAAGGAAATGGCATTGGCTATGGGACTTGAAATGGCTACGGCACGTATCGGAACAACTCTGGCGATGGTATTGACAGTTCCTTTGGCAGACTTTTTCGGATCTACGGATGAGAGTGGCACATTCCATACAAATATTCCTGCTCCGATTTTGTTTTGTCTGATTATGTTGTGCGTGGGTACGATTGCTTTTTTCCTTTATACTTTCTATGATAAGAAGTTGGATGCTTCTTTGGATGCAGAGGGATTGGAACCGGAAGAACCGTTCCGTATGAAAGATATTGTGTATATTATTACCAATAAAGGATTCTGGTTGATTGCATTACTATGTGTATTGTTCTACTCGGCTGTATTCCCCTTTATCAAGTATGCTGCCGACTTGATGGTGCAGAAATATAACGTAGATCCGAAGTTGGCGGGAACGATTCCCGGATTGTTGCCGATTGGTGCGATTATCCTGACTCCGTTGTTCGGTTCGCTTTATGACCGTATCGGTAAGGGAGCCACATTGATGATAATCGGATCAGTGATGCTTATTTTTGTGCATACGATGTTTGCTCTGCCTATACTGAATATATGGTGGTTTGCTACTATCATCATGATTATATTGGGATTTGCCTTCTCGTTGGTGCCTTCAGCTATGTGGCCGTCTGTTCCGAAGATTATTCCGGAAAAACAGTTGGGTACCGCATACGCATTGATTTTCTGGGTACAGAACTGGGGATTGATGGGTGTTCCTTTGTTGATCGGATGGGTGTTGAATACTTATTGCAAAGGTCCGGTAGTAGACGGTGCACAGACTTATGACTACACGTTGCCGATGACTATTTTTGCTCTCTTTGGTGTACTTGCTCTGATTGTGGCTTTGATGTTGAAGGCAGAGAACAAGAAGAAGGGATACGGTCTGGAAGAGGCGAATATCCAAAAGTAACTGGGAAATTCAATACCTAAAGTAACAAAGGAATTTTGTATCAAGGTGTAAACAAAAGGGTATCAGTATGAATACTCTGAAATAAAAAATAAGAAGTATGGCTGCCAAAGAGAAAATCAACCTGTTAGAGGTCATTCCCTGTCGCAGTGAACATATTACAGCAGAAAGGGAAGGGGAGACAATTGTGCTCTCCTTTCCCCGTTTTAAATATCCGTGGATGCAACGCTTCCTTGTGCCGAAAGGAATGTCGAAAGAACTTCATGTGAAATTGGAAGAACACGGTACGGCTGTATGGGAACTGATAGATGGAAAACGCAATGTTCGTGAGATTATAGAAAAACTCGCAGACCATTTTCAAAATGAAGAGGGCTACGAGTCGCGTGTATCGGCTTATCTTTCTCAAATGCAGAAAGATGGATTTATAAAACTGGTGATACCAGTCGCATAAATAGGAATTTATATTTCACCACAGAGGCCACGGAATTCTAAGACCTATGCAAATAATAGGCCTATAAAAAACAGTTAAAGAAGTTAA
>OMGR01000026.1_pt1 | contig 118307 bp, 83 predicted proteins | sample 1646061 | NCBI WGS metagenome assembly OMGR01 (sample SAMN05578583, study PRJEB25193) | human gut metagenome | biome: Human Microbiome; feature: human-associated habitat; material: feces | host: Homo sapiens | place: USA:Birmingham | reverse complement strand
CTACACGACGCTCTTCCGATCTTAAATAATTGAGGGTATTATCCTGTGTCGGTGTGTCATCTCCGGGCGTACCTATTAACGTCGCCGGAATATCTCCCCACACTATAGCCTGGAAATGTACACCGGGCAGGCCTGCTGCGATACATTTTGCCCGGAAGCTTTCCAACGCATCACGGGCCTGCTCTTGTCCCCCCATTCCATCTATAAATGTGCTGATCTCATAGATAGCAAAAACCGGTTTTCCGTCGATAGTATAATAATTAGGCTGTTTCAAGTATTCGCTGATCAAACGATCGGCAAAGCCGTCGAACTCCTCACGACTCACTTCTCCCTGCCAGTAGATCTGGCTCTTGTCCGGGTTCTTAGGATCCCAATAGGAGTTCGCGTCGTGATTGGGCCACATAAGGTAAAACTTGATTTTTTCCCTGTTCTCTGCTTTCAAAAAACCCTTATTAAGGACATCTTCCAGGAACGGTCTGTTCTCATACCAATACCAGTCGAAGATAAATACATTGACACCATACTCAATTGCCGTCTCAATATTTTTCTCCTGTGTTTTAGGATCAGACTGATCCAGATACCCCCACAGCGGCACGCGGGGTTGTCGGTGACCTTCATACTTGGGTTTCGAATTGTATATAGCCTCCCACTCTCCGTTACCGTCCTTGAAAATTCCGAGTTCGGCATAACGAGGTTCGTTAAACATGGCCGACCATACATATGCAGCAATGTCATAGTACTTTTTTTCTTCCTTTTTCATCCCGCAACTGCTCAAACACACAGAAGCTAAAATGATAATAAATAAATTTTTCATATACTTAAATTTAAAGAAATAAAGTAATTATATATAACATTATTTAAAAAACCTTTTTTATAGCTTCTAAAAAGCCATATTTATATTCTGTATCCGGTTCCAGGTAACTTCCTTCTCCCCATTCATTCCAGGCATTGATCGTTACTAAAGGAGTCTGATCCGGGTGTTTATCCACAAACTCTTTGGCTTTGTAAAGGAATTTCTCGAATTTTTGAGGCGTAACTCCTGATACAGCAGGCTGTGGACCACCGGGGAAACGAGGATTATTATCCCAGTCGATAGAGACATGCGGAAAATAAGGGATAGAAAAATTTTCACTGAATTCTTTATATTTGGAAACAGCTTTTTCTCCCCAGGAGGCATAATCCTGATTAGCCGGGACAAAATGGCACCATTGATAATTGGTCAAACTATTAAAACCTAAATATTTGACTGTATTCTCCTGAGTCTCCGACTTATCTCCCGGAACAGCCGATAATGTTGCCGGAAGGGCACCCCACAAAATAGCCTGCAAATGAACACCTGGCAAGCCAGCTTTCGTACATTTCTCTCTAAAATGGTCTAATGCTTTCTTTGCCTCTTCCATGCCACCCAAACCATTAATGAATGTACCCAGTTCATAAATGGCAAACACCGGTTTTCCATCTATTCTATAATAATTAGGCTTCATAAAATAGTCCTTGATAACGTGATCCGTAAAACGATCAAAAATATCAAAATCCACTTCTCCCTTCCAAAACACTTTACTTTTATCCGGTTCCTTAGGATCCAGATAAGTAGTATGTGTATGATTAGCCCACATTAAATAGAAATTCATTTTTTCATTATTTCCGGCTTTCAGGAAACCATCATTTAAGACCCTCTCCAAAAAAGGTTTGTCATCATACCAATACCAGTCAAATATAAATGTGTTAACTCCATATTCAAGTGCTGTATCGATAACTTTCTCCTGAACTTTCGGATCCGCCTCATCCAAATATCCCCACAGAGGAACCCTGGGTTGCCGATGTCCTTCAAATTTCGGTTTTGCCTTATAGATAGCTTCCCATTCTCCCTTTCCATCCGGGAAAACACCCATCTCCTTAAAACGCGGATCATCCTGATAAGCAGGCCAGATATAAGCTGCAATATCATACTTTTGCTTATTTCCCTCTCCAAAGACAAAGATCGGACAACATAAAAAAACAAATAATAAATATAACTGATTTCTCATATTTCCTATTTTTTTAAACATATACCTCATACAAAAACACGATTTAATTACTTTTTTCTACAACCTCTAGAATTCTCACGGGACCTAGCAAACCGGATTTTAACAAAGGAGATTCTTTATTGTAAGGCTGGTAGGTAGTACTGGTATAATGTTTCTGTACACCCTCATCAGATAAAACCTTATCACCTATTAATCTATTAACCCAAGGATTAATGACGTCTATTTCCAGTAGATTTTCTCCTAGTTTAATATAATCACTAATATTAAGCTGCCACGGATATGTCCAAACAGTTCCTATCTCTTTTTTATTAAGCCAAACTTTAGCAATAACATTTACTTCACCTAAATGAAGATAATATTGTTTATCCGAGATATTTTTCATATCAAATGTTTGACGATATACACCTGTACCAGAATAAAACTTAATACTATCATTTTCATTTGTACTCCAATCTGTAAGCTTATCAAATACAACCTTTTCTGCGCCCCCCTTACTCGGATCAAAGGAAACAGACCATGGTTTATCCAGGGTTAAAACTGTAGTAAACGAAGAGAAATTACTTTTTCCAGAAGATGGTTCTCCCTTTTTACGAAACACCACAAAAAAACTCTGATCTATATCGAACTGCATCGGAACAATCGTCTGTCCATCTTTTGTTGAAAAAGATTTCAGATCCCTAATTTCCCCAGTCACAGCATCCCACAATTCCGGAATTTTATTATCTACACGAAAAATACAATCTGTTTGAATTTTCTTTCCTGAGCGATTGGAAACAAAATAAATGTCATATCCGGCCACTGTACGATGTGTATATCGTAAAGCCCCATTAGAGGTAAAATCTTCTGGAATATTCATATCAGAAAGTATACTTGCTGTACAATCATAATCCGGATACAAATTATCCTGATTCTTTATAAGATCTTGTCCCCAAATAATCTGTCCTTTTCCAACCATACGTTTTCCTACAGTTATGGGCATTTCTCCCTCTCCCCAAATATCCTTTACTAATGCTTTAATTTCGTTATCGCATTGAGGATAATTCTGTAAGCTCGGAGACTTTTTAGGTGGCATACCGACAACTGTGGCTCCACCTATTACCAACTCTTTTATTTTTTTGAGTATATCCGGTGTCATTGTCTCCCAATTGGGTAATACCAGTATACTATACTCAGCTCCACTAGGAAATATAATTCGCCCATCTTTCACTGTTGCTTTATATAAAAGACTAGGCGGACATGCGTCAAAAGCATACCCTCTCTTATCTGGAAGAATATTTACATCCTGATTTTCTGAAGCCGACCTTTTTTCAAAAGTCGTATTAGCATGAATATAAAGAACATCATAAGCAGAATCCGGTTTATTATAAGCCGAAACCGGCGCTTTAAATACATGAGGATTTCCTTCCGGGCAGAAATAAAGAATATCTGAAACGGTACGTCCCTGTTGCAATAAAAACTGAGAACGGGAAAGATAGTCATGATACGCTTTACTCATCTCCCACCAGGTTTGATTACGGTTCCATTGAACTCCAATCCCCCCCATCGTCATCCCAGGCTTTACACTATCAGGAAAACATTGATGTACAAAAGTATGAAACATCATCCGATTAACACCTGATGCTAAAGCCCAGTCTGTCTGATTCTTCAACTGACCAGGATACAAATCCCAGCCATCATTAAGAGCCGTAAAACTTTCGGCAGGAACAACAGGCTGCCCTTTGAGATGTGCCACAGAAGTTGCCTCCATCAAACTGAAGGTCGTATTAAAACCAAATCCAGCCCTCCAAAATTCACACATAGGAACATCTGCTGCTGCTGCAAGTTCTAAATCTGCAACAGGGGTCATATCATAAGGCTCTATCGATAGTCCCAATCCATATTCATGAGCATATTGCCTAATATATCCAAGATGATTTTCCAGTATCAGTTCTTGTATTGTTTTACGCAAATCCCATAAAAACCTTTCTGTTAATTCACGACTACCAATAATAACACCTGTATATGCCGGATAAAATGGTTGTGGATCATACTTTCTCCGTTGTTTAAATTCTTCACGGAACTTAGAGGTCCAGTTCTGCGATCCCATCTCCCAACTATCAAAATGAAGCATAGCCAGACCACCATAAGGAGACCGTGATGTTCTTTTTTGAAAACCAGCATAACGAAATATTTCCCCTACAAAATTATTCAAATGATGAGATATGGCTGTTGTATCCATTTTATCCGTTTCAAAACCTAATCCGGGAGCCGGAGCCGGACTCGTAACGGCGCCCGTATTACGTACTCCGAATCGCATAATAGTCCACCTGCCCTCCGGAAGCGTTCCTTCAATGGAACCATCTGCCCTCAATCGGGAGGTAAGATCTATCATATCTGCAGGATTCACAACCGAGCCTTCCGCTTCAGGATAAGAAGCAGATGTAGGTAAAAATTGTTTTACACCAAACATGGAACTAAAAGGATGTCTGCCATAAAGAGCCTTTTCATCTGTATCCACAATCGTTTCATCTCCTTCCGGCGTAGGGAAGGCCAATACCGCTACATCTTCATAAAAATTTCCCCAATCTTTCCTCTGTTCCGGTGTAAACACAAAATCGCCATAAAAGCGTTTTCTCGCAACAGGTTTAGGAAGGATAACACCGGATATGTCAGAAGCATTTACCACCACCGTACTAGCTACCAGATGTTGCATGGATTCTTCTACATCCACCCATGGTCCACCAGTTCCAGCCCATCCCGGTCCGGTGGCAATGGATAAACGCACTCCTAACCTTTCGCTTTCTGAAACCATATGTTTAAATATGTCCATCCATTCCGGACTGAGCATATCAACTTTTCCACGAGGAACTCCGGCATTTACTTCAAGAAAGATTGCATGAGAAATTCCCACCTGAACCATTGATTCCAAATCTTTCGTTATCCCTTCCTTCGAAAGATTTCCATCCATAAAGTACCAATAAACTCCCGGATTCGCACCTTTAGGAGGTGATTTAAATCCTTCTTCTAATGTATCTCCAATAAATCTTACACTAGAGTCACATTGTACATTAACAAATGCAAGAATAAGAAGAGCTATAACCCCTCCCCAATATTTATTTTTCATTTGATAATTCATTTAAATCCACAAATACCCGTTTAACCGCTTCCAAATAGCCGTACCCAAACATATCACAAGGCATCAAATAACTAGTCTCCGTCCATTCATTCCAACTATTTATCGTTATCAGCGGTTTCTGCTTCGGATGCCGGTCGGCAAAAGCTTTAGCACGACGAAGTGCTTTTTCAAAATTTTCGGGTGTATTATTCTTCACAACTGCACTTACACCTGTACGAGGACTATTATCCCATCCCACACTTATATGAGGATAGTAAGTAAAGTCATAAGAAGAATCAATGCGTTCCCATTCTTTTTCTACCGCATCCATAATGACATTATAATCTTCATTTACATTCGTAAAATGGGCAAACTGATAATGAGTTCCGCTAGTGAATCCTAATTTTTTTACAAATGAATTCTCCGGATTCGTTGTTTTTCCCGCATCAAACCCACTATAGTTCATATTAATAGACCACATCGTTATCTGCAACTCAAGTCCGGGAAACCCTGCCTTTTTCGTTTCTTTCTTAAACCATTCCAAAGCATCTGCTGTTTCTTCGACTCCTCCCAAACCTGCTATTAACTGTGGTATATCATAAATCATAAAAACAGGTTTTCCGTCTATCTTATAATATTGAGGATGTTTGAAATATTTCTCGATATTACGTTTGCAGATCTTTTCAAACTCCTGACGGTTCACTTTGCCGGTCCAGATCACATTATCTTCTTTGACTCTGGCCAGGCGGGTATCCCAGACATTCACCACATCATGGTTCGCCCACATCAGGTAGAACTGCATTTTATCCACATTATCAGCTTTGAGGAAACCATTATCCAAAGTCGTCTCCATAAATGGACGACCGTCATACCAATACCAGTCAAAAATAAAAACATTTACACCATGCTTTGTTGCCTGTTCTATCTCCATCGACATAACCGAAGGATCTGCTTCATTAATATATCCCCACAAAGGTTTGCGATCCCAATAATGTCCGGGATTTCTCTTTTGCATTGTCATAACAGTCTCCCACTCACCTATTCCCATCGGCCAGAACGGACGTAAACGCGGATCGTCAGAAGCATACGCCGGATAGAGAAATGCAGCGATATCATACTTCTGCTTCTTTCCTTGTCCAAACAAAAAGATCGAGCAACACAAAAACACAAATAATAAACACAATCGATTCTTCATATTTTCTATTCTTTATTAAAAACACTTTTTACAGCTTCCAGATAGGACATTCCGTATTTCGTATCAGGTTCCAGATAACTACCTTCCGTCCATTCATTCCAACAATTGATATTTAAAATGCGCGGGCCATCAGGATCTGCCAATAATCTATCTCGGGTCATTTGTAAAGCTTTTTTGAAATTTGCCGGAGTATTATTCGACATCGTGTTCGTATAAGGATAACCATAATTACTACCACTCCACTCCTTCTCCTGATTCGTTCTCGGACTTGGATCCCATCCCATAGTTACATTTGGATAATAAGGAACTCCATAATCTTTCACGGCATTGTCCCAATGTTCCAGGTATTTATCCCTGACATAATTAAAATCGGTTTCAACCTGCGGCAATCCGACGTGATGAATCCAGACATAAGAGGTTGCAGAATCGAACTTCAACTTTTCTAATAATTCTTTATTGTTCAGCGGAGCATCCTGACCGGGCAAAATAGCCGTACTCCAAGCTACCAAATTCCAATGTATCCCCTTCAATCCGGCATCAATAGCTTTCCGATCTAATTTTTTCATTTCTTTTATCGTAGCTTCCAAAGAACCGAAACTATTAATAAAATTTTGAATATCATAAATAGAGAAATAAGCCTTCCCATCTATCAACCAATAATTTGACTTAGTAAAATATTGCTCGATCAAATTATCGCCAATACGATCGAACATTTCAGAGGTAACCTTTCCGTCATATAAATAATCATGTTTATCACCTGCAGTATAAGGATATAATTCCATCCAGTCGTGGTTTGCCCACATGAGAGCAAATTTAATGGAATCAGTATTCGATGCATGAAGAAAACCTTCATCCAGACAACGGTTTAAAAAAGGTTTCCCCTCATAAGTATACCAATCGAAAATAAACACATCGATACCATGCGTCGATGCAGCCTGTATTTTCTGCTCCATCACTTTGGGGTCTTTTTCGTCAGTATATCCCCATGCTGGTACTTTAGGCTGATAATGACCATCAAAGCGAGGTTTGGCATGCTTTACCAACTCCCATTCCGACCAGTTTTCAAAATGCTGACGGCTAATACGCAAATCGGTAGTATCACGCGTATGATAATTAGGGAAATAATAGCACGCTACTGTAATTTCATCACTTACATCTTTCGCCTGACTCATACACGTAGCAGTAAAAGCCAATATAATCGAACTTATAATTACTCTTAGATTCATATCTTATTTTTTCTTTCATAAAAACGATCAGTCCAGATCCATTACCTGAAACTGATCGTTTTTACTAATATTTATTTATATCCAGGATTTTCTACCATATTAGGATTGCTAGACGTTCTGCTCAAAGTTATAGGCAAATAATAATTTTCCTCTTTGAACAACGGTGTAGAAACACTTCCGTCAATATTATCCAGAATTTCCAGTTTATATTTTTTCTCATCATCTGTATAACTAGAATAGTCTAATATATATCGAAGACCAGAAAAACTTCTTGATAATTCAGTGGTTGCAGTTCTCCAACGTCTGACATCCCAATACCGGTGTCCTTCAAATGCCAGTTCGACTTTTCTTTCATGACGTATCTTATCCTGGCTGATCTCTTTCAGCGAGGCAATTCCGGCACGTTCCCGTATCTTGTTGATAGCATCCAAAGCTTCACCTTTCTTACCTAATTCATAAGCAGCTTCCGCCAAATTCAGTAAGGTTTCCGCATAACGGAATAATAAGAAATCCTGGGAAGAAGTAGCCCATGCAGACTCTGTTCCTGCCATGTTATCATGAGATTCATCCAAATATTTCATTACACCAAAACAAGTACCTTCCAGATCCTGATCGCCTGTACATAACACACCCTTGTAAGAATCCTTCGTCATAATCGTCCCATCCGGTAAAAGCAAGCCATTATGGTAGTCCACAAAGCTACCTTTCCACGGAGTTTCCTGTGTATATATCGTTGCAAAGAAACGAGGATCCTTTTTTCCCCACAACTTATCCATAGTCCACAGGCCATTCTCCACTTCTGAACGGTTCAGTTTTCCGGGAGTACCATCCACATATTCAAACTCTTCCACCAATTCCAAATAAGGTCCATCCAGATTACCTCTATTCCAACCCTGGGGACGAGGACACTGAAAGAAATCAACAGCCCATCCATTTCCACCAGTTATCAAACCGTTTGAACTATCGTGTCTTTTTGCAAAGATAACCTCACTATTATTTTTGACTAAAAATATATTTTTAAAGTTTGTTACTTTATCCGCATCCTGATCATATAAAGCAAATTTTCCGCTATTTATGATCTCCTTGGAAGCCTCATAAGATATCTGATAAAAATCCTTTGCCTTTTCTACAGGGATTCCCACAACTCCATCCAATTGTACCTTGCCAAACTGTGCAATACTTGCAGCGTATAAAGCAGCCCGCGACTTCAAAGCCAAAGCAGCATATTTCGTTGCACGTCCCAGGTTTCCGCTTCCGGCCTCTTCCGGCAACTCATTAGCGATTTCACTTGTCTCAGATATAATAAAATTATAGACGGCTTCTTCCGTATCCCGTTTAGGATATAATTCTTCCTCCGGATCAGTCAACTGCTGCGCTTTCAAAATCAAAGGAACACCACCATAACGTTTTGCCATGGCAAAATAAGAGAAAGCTCTCAAAAAACGAGCTTCTGCAATACGAACACCCTTAAGATCCTGATTTAAAGGAGAGTTAGGAACTTTTTCTATAAATTCATTTATTCCCCGAATTGGAGCATATCCCCACCAGTCCAACAAACCACCGTCAATTTTCAATCCGCCAAATTTATAATTATATCCAGCCATTGCATCTCCCCAATCTCTCCATTGGGCTAAACACTCATCAGAAACATGATTCACAACAAATGCAGGAAAATAAGCATCGCCTTGCCATCCCACACCACCACTTTCATTACCAAAATAGGCCATATGATAGTAACATTGAACCAGATAAGCTTCTATCAAAGCTTCATCATTCCATACAGCTTCATCAGAGATGATATCTAATGGAGTTTTGTCCAGAACATCTGAACAGGAAACAAGAGATGAAGCGATTATCATTAATGACAAAAATATTTTTTTCATACGATTGGACTTTTTATTAGAATGATAAATTAATACCTACAGAAAGAGTTTTTTGTTGAGGATAGTACCATCCGCCTTGTCCGGAAGGAGCCTCGGGATCGATATGATATTTTCCTAACTTATCGAATGTCAACAAATTGGTACCTGCGAAATACACTCTGCATTGCTTTATAAATAATTTCGTACAAAGCTCTTTGGGTAAATTATATCCGATAGCCAACGATTTCAGACGCAAATAACCCGCTTTTTTATAAAAATAATCAGACGTATAACCATTGGTAGCAGCACCACCTAAACGGGGATAAAGAGCATCCGATACATTATTTTGTTCACACCAACGAAGATCATACAGTTCCTGCGGAAATGTTAATGTATTATGCCATAATGTGATATTATTGTTATATCCGAAAGCTCCTTGGAAAAGAGCTGTAAAATCAAAATCTTTATATTTCAGATCAACATTCAGTCCGTACATCCAACGAGGCATAGTTCCTTTACCAATCTCAACCTGGTCTTTCCAATCCAATACTTTATCTCCATTTACATCCACATACCGTATATCACCTGGCCGCAAAGATGTATTTTGCTTATTATCTTGATCAAAACCCAAATTATCAATTTCTTCCTGAGAAGTAAACAATCCATCTGATACATATCCAAATTGCCTGTCTATCCATTGTCCGGACTTCTGATTTATTCTTTTCTGATCAGGATCTGTATACATTGGTTCTTCATAATGATCCCATTTTGCTCTAGACCACGAAATATTACCACTGATATTATAGCTGAAATCTTTAAAGCTTTTCGAACTACCAACAACAAATTCAAAGCCCCTGTCTGTCATGCTATTGATATTCTCATCTGGGAAATTAGCTCCAAATGTAGGAGATAAACTCATAGAGCGTTTAGCCGGGATACCAGACCTCTTTCGGTAGAAAACATCCCCTTCTCCATAAATCAATTGATTCAAGAATGAATAGTTCAGACCGACATTCCATATTTCAAATTTTTCCCAAGACAGAATAGGGTTAGCCAACCCTGTTGTCGCAATACCTAACAGGCTCTTATCACCTAACAAATAATAACCATTCAATTTATAACCTGATAAATACTGAAAGTTACCTACGGCATCATTACCTGAACGTCCGTAACTTGCCCTAACCTTTAAATCATCTAATACAGATTTAGCACTTTCCATAAAAGACTCTTCTGTGATTCTCCATCCTAATGAAGCACTCGGGAAAAAACCCCATCTGTGTCCTGGAGCAAATTTAGCCGAAGCATCCGCTCTTAATGTCGTTTCCAACAAATATTTATTCTTATAAGAATAATTAAATCTTCCGACAAAACTCTTACGTCCCATTTCCGATGAAGCTCCATCATTTTTCATTGTTTCTGTATTACCGACAAATAACTCCTCAATAAAAGGAGTCAGCATATCCTCTCTACTAGCCGACATCCAGTTTCCAGAATAATCAATCGCCTCATACAGAGCCAAGACAGATAGGGTATGATCTTCCGCTAATGTATTATCATAATTAACTGAAAATTGTCTAGTCAACATTTTGCTCCGATCATTCCGTTGCGATAATTGGGCTGAATTTCCAAATCCTCCAGCGTTTATATATGTATCACTAGCCACATCATATTTATAGAAAGTTGAAGGCCTGTTAAATCGTTTCTGATAACTAATTTCATCATAGTAATTTACAAAAAATTTAGCAGAAAGTCCTTTTACATGTTTGAATGTATATTTTAAAGCAATTGTTCCATTCAAATTTAGCTTTTCATCATTCTGATATCCAGATAACTCTGTGTTAGAAGTAACGTGAGCACCTCCAACCCCTTTCCCCTCTGCAAAAGAAATTTTAGTCGGATCAGGTAAATGAGCAGGATAAATAGGTAATGTATTCCAAAGGTCCCCCCATACACCTGCATTAGATTGTGGCCTAATAGTCGTCATATTATCTGACTTTATGAAAGACAAATCCAATTGCAAAGACAACCGATCGGTTATACTTGCATCAATATTCGACTGTAAATTATAACGCTTATAATTTCCCCCATTATTTTTCCAGACAGATTCCTGACCTAAATATCCCAAAAAGCCATAATATTTGATCTTCTCACTACCTCCACGTACCGATATATTATGCTGGTTCAACGGAGACCAGTTTCTAATTAATTCACTATACCAATCTGTATTTACATATTGTGGATCTGTTCCATCATAAAACTTCTGTATTTGCTCTTCTGTATAAGGAGCTGTCGATTCCGGTTTACCGGACTGAAGCCACTCTTCTCGTTTCAAAGTTGCATAATCTCCTGAAGAAACAGGTTTGGGCATAGTAGTAATACCCTGAAAAGTAATAGAAGAATTAATTGTAATAGTCGGCTTTTGCACAACTCCTCTCTTTGTTGTTACCAAAATAACGCCATTACCGGCACGAGCTCCATAAATTGAAGCGGAACCATCTTTCAATATACTAATGGACTCTATTTGGTTTGGGTCAACCCGATTAAAATCTGTTTCTATCCCATCTACAATCCAAATAGCATTATCCGAAAATCCACGCACCCTTATAGAAGCCTGGTCCGCCCCAGGTTGTCCGCTTGCCTGCTGAGAGACTAATCCGGGTAATCTACCACCTAAACTATTTATAGTACTGGAAACCGGAGCAACGGTCATTTCTTCGCTTTTAACCGTTGCGATAGATCCTGTCAAGTTTCCTTTTTTCTGTGTACCATATCCGACAACTACCACTTCATCCAATGTTTTGGTATCTTCTTTTAATGTAACAGCCAACGACTGTTCATTACCAATCTTTATTTCAGATGAAAGATAGCCGATATAAGAGATCTCCAGCAAGTCTCCCTTTTCTACATTTAAAGAAAAATGTCCGTCTATATCCGTTACAGCACCATTGGTCGTTCCTTTGACCATTACATTTGCTCCGATAATAGGGATACCCGCAGCATCGACCACCGTCCCTGTAATCTTCTTCCCTTTTTGGGATATAATAGGATTTGACGATTTTACAGACAACACAATTCGATTTTCCACAACTGAATAACCGACATTGGTCCCGGAAAAAACGGTATCCAGTATTTTAAATATATCAGCATCATCGACAGATACCGATACTTTACGATTCAAATCGACATGACGATTGTTATAAAAGAAAGAAAAATTACTTTTAGCTTCTATCTGTTCCAAGACTTCCTGCACTGTTTGATTTTTAGTATCCAAACTAATCCGGGCAGTTTGTGCATAGCTACCAGAGGCATGTAGTAAGCTAATTGAACTTATCAAAAAGACAAAAAACAGTTTCATAACCAATGGAATCTTTTTTAAGGTTAACCCGAGTGACTTTGTCACCCATAGAAATTGGGTAATAGATAATTTTTGCATAACTTTGTGTACTTTTTTTAAGGAAAAAATGATTTGAAACGAACCTGTCGCCAAACAGGTTTCTCTCAGTTAGTTCATTTCATTCGGATGAATACGCCAATATTTATCCGAATGTTTTTGTTTCAAGGGGGTCCGTTTGCCATACGCTTCTGTTTTTAATAGATTTCTACTTTACTTTTCCTATCCAATTGATTTTCCGACGGAATATAACGCCACTTAATTCCGGAAGAAGCATTGAATATGTCTAATATCTGTTCCAATCGATGATTGGTAAACGATCCGGTATAAAAGTCTTTTACATATTTATTATTCGACACTACAAAATCCACATTAAACCTTTTTGTCAACATACGTAAAGCCTCTTCAAACGGGGTTTTCCTGAAAATAATCATTCCATTCTTCCAGGATATTTCAGCTTCTCCATTTGTCTGATATATGCTCGCCCGGTCTGCTTGTATATTATAAACCAGCTTTTCCCCCGGCTTCATATTCACCTGTCCGGACCTGGAAATAAAAGCGACTTTACCACTGATCAATGTGGTCGAAACAATAGAATCCCACTTAAAAGCCTCCATATTAAAAGAAGTTCCCAATACTTCGACCCTGGCATTGTGAGGAGTCGTTACAACAAACCGTTTTTCCGGATTTTTTACAACTTCAAAGAAAGCCTCACCTTCCAACCGAACCGAACGGAAATCCCCATCGAACGTTTCCGGATATACCAGCGACGACTCGGAATTTAGATTCACCTTTGTGCCGTCTGGTAATGTCAGGCTGGTTGTCATTCCCGGATTTGTCCGGACTTCCAACATACGGATATCCCGCTTTTCAGGAATAAGAACTTCCAACAGATAAGCTGCCAACAACGGAATGAATAATATCGCAGCAACCCTCTGTCCCCACATAAACAACGTCTTCAGCTGACTTCTTCGGATACGCCCGTCGACTTTATCTAAAGCATTATCTGCATTTACCTGATCCATGATAGCAATAGTATCCGAAGCCAAGTATATCAGTTGTATCTGCTGAGCAATTTTATAATGTTCTTCAGATTGACGAATCCAGATTTCAACTTTCTCTTTCTCCTCTGCTGAAACATTTCCGTCACAATAGCGGGGAAGTAGCTCCTCTACAATATTTATATTATTCTCGCTCATTTAATCTCCTTTTATTATTATGACAGGTGAGATCAGATGAGTTCCTAAACAGAAATTGACTTTTTTCAAAAAAAAATTATGATATTTGCTCTTAGATAAGAAAAACATATGAAAGGGAGTATATATAAAGAGCAATACCAGAATGATAATCTTCTTTTGTCAGCTTTACGTCAATCGGACAGGGAAGCATATACCTTCTTATTCCGGAAATATTACCCAATGCTGTGTGCTTATTGCCACAAGTTTATTTCTTTAGAAGATTCAGAAGAGATCGTTCAGGATGTTCTGTTCTGGTTATGGGAATCCCGCAAAGAGCTGGTTATAGAAAAGTCACTCAGCCAATACCTGTTCAAGATTATATATAATAGAGCCATCAATAAAATAGCCAGTCTACAGGCAAAAAACAAAGCTGATACCATTTTCTTTGAGCAAATGCAGGAAATGTTACAGGACACCGATTACTACCAGATTACCGAGCTAAGAGAATTGCTCAAAAAAGCTATTAACAAACTACCGGACAGCTACCGGCAGGCATTCGTCATGCACAGGTTCCAGCACATGAGCTACAAGGAGATAGCTGAACAGGCAGGAGTTTCCAGTAAAACTATAGACTACCGGATCCAGCAGGCTCTAAAGATTTTACGCAAAGAATTAAAGGATTATCTACCTCTTCTATACTTTATTCATTTGGTCTGAAGCTATATCATACCGATATATTCTTATTTTTCCCGATTATTCGTACCTTTGTTCTAACAATACAAAAGGAGCATTCATGTATTTCAAAAATATAATCGGTCAGGAAGAAATAAAGAAACAACTTATCCATTCAGCACAAACAGGTGTTGTTCCACATGCCCAGCTATTTACAGAACAGGGAGGTGCAGGAGCTTTTCCTCTGGCACTGGCATATGCCCGTTACCTGAATTGTACTCACCGGACAGAGACTGATGCTTGCGGGATATGTCCGTCCTGCCTGAAATACAATGAACTGGCACATCCGGATTTACATTTTGTCTTTCCTATCGTTGCCAAGAAAGAAAAGAAAAAAGAAGTGTGCGACGATTATCTGACCGAGTGGCGCGGGTTCCTGAAAGACCGTCCCTATTTCAATATAGACGGCTGGCTCGATTATATAGATGCCGGTAACTCACAGGCTATCATCTATTCAAAGGAAAGCGACGAGATTATCCGTAAACTGAACCTGAAAATATATGAAGCGACTTACCGTATCTTATTGGTCTGGTTACCCGAAAAACTACATCCGACCTGTGCTAACAAACTTCTGAAAGTTATCGAGGAACCTCCTTTAAATACAGTTATCCTGATGGTCTCGGAAATACCCGACCAGGTATTGGGAACAATTCTCTCACGGGCACAACGGATTAATGTCCGTTCCATCCATCCCGAAGCGATAACAACAGCTATGATGATGCAATTCGGTTTGGCAGCCGACGATGCCAAACATGTTGCCCATCTGGCCAACGGCAATTACCTGAAGGCAGTAGAAGCGATCAGCCTCAGCGAAGAGAACAGTTTCTATCTGGAACAGTTTAAAACAATGATGCGTAATTCCTGGGCACGAAATGTAAAAGGAATGAAAGCAATGGGAGATATTCTGGCCGGTATCGGACGGGAACGGCAAAAGAACTTCCTCCAATATTGCCAGCATTTGATACGCGAAAACTTTATGTATCGTTTTCAGTCTCCGGATTTGAATTATATGAATATGGACGAAGCTGGTTTTGCCGTCAAGTTTGCCCCTTTCGTCAACGAACGGAATGTATTCGATATAATGGAAGAACTGGCTAAAGCAGAACGCCATATAACACAGAATGTAAATGCTAAAATGGTTTTCTTTGACTTGTCGTTACGATTGACAGTTTTGATAAAGCGGTAAATAAAACTTACCACCATATCTGCCGTCCATTTTCAAAAATAAAAATACGTTCTTGTTTTCCTCTTGTTCTATTACTCAACAGTAATAGAACATTATCCGGAACAAAGTCAAAACATAAATATTTATCTTTTGCTTTCTTTATTCCTAAAGACTTCCATCCTGTCCGATCCCAATATTGCAATTCATAAACGTCTCCGTAATGTACCGCATTATCATCACTTCTTGGCAAACAACGTACACGATCTATTGTAACAGCTTTCCCCATATCTAACCCAATCCATGCACTATCCGGTTGTTCTGCATGAAAAAATGTCAAATAATCTCCATCAAAAGCCTTCTCCCTGACCATATCCGGATTGTTCTGATATATCTTATCCGTTCCAATAATTTTACCTGAAGCGATGCTATCCTTATCTTTTTCAAAAAACTGTAACTCTGCAATATTACAATAACTGTTCTTTTCCGAAAGATAACGCCAATAACGATATTCTTGATCAGGATTCAGTTTTATCAAGTCAGGATAAGCAAAATCTTTTATTTTGTATAACAGCTGATACTGACTAAAATCTTTATCATTAGAAGCCTGGATCTCACCTCCCACCATTCTATATTCAATATCTGCCAGAGCTACACTTTTAGGATACTTACGACATAAACAAATATTTCTTCTACTTGCTGTATCCGCAATAAAGTATTTTAGGTCTCCATTTTTTTCGACGAGAAACGGATAAGAAACCGGAACTAAAGTACTTCCATTATACCCTAATACCAAATAGATAATATTCCTACCTACATTTTGAAATTCACCCCCACCACCTTTACAAACACCCAAATCCACAACATTCCATGACCGATTATCAAAAACAGCCAAATAGACATATTTATCTTTTAAATAAGTTTTTACTAATTGGACAGATAAATTACTCGTTTGTACATATTCATTTGTAACATCCTTTTCAAAAACTTCGAACAAAGGATGTTTATAGGTTGCTTCATTCAAATAGCAAACAACCCTCTCATTAGCTGTATAAGTAATTCTATATACCTTTGGAATAGATTCATATGGGAAAAATAGATCCCCTGGATTAGAACTAAGACCAAAACTGAATGGCAAATAATTTCCATTATCGCTTAAAAGCGTATACCATGCATGTGCTCCCTCCTTTCCTCCCCATTGGGGAATATAATCCATAGTAACAGGAAGTCCATGGCTTCTCATTACCATTGTTGCCAACAAAGCAGATCCAAAACAATCTTCATAAGCGACTTTATAAATTGATGAATTCAAAAAAGGTAATCCTACAGGCTTTTTAGTTTCAGCTTCTTTTGTTCCCGAAAATGAAGCATTTATATCCACATTTATTTGGGAAGCAACAAAATAGGAAGAGTTATCAGATTGATCATAACCCAGTTTAGATTTTAATTTTTTATCAAACCGCACAGATAAAGTATCCCGCCATGCATCCAATTGCTGATATTCAAAACACTTATAGGGTAGTATCAATTCACAAAACTGTTCAAAACCAACTTGCTTAACGAGCCGTCCATTTCCCCACAAATCAAAAGCCTGATCAATATTACGTATAAGATAATCAGCAGTAACTATCTTTATATCTTCTTCTTCCTGAAAAGAGACTTTCGAATAGTTACGAGCCATTTTTTTTATTTCCTCATTCTTGACATCAACAGTCGTATCTGTATTTATAATTGATTCCAGCTCTTTATAATAATTTTCTATCTCATCCCCTATATAAGAACGATGTCCCGGCATATTCTCAATAAGAAAAATAGCAGCTTTCAACTTCAAAGGATTAGGATCATTTTTATAATACTCAAGTACTTTCTCCAACTCAGATCTATTCTCTTCTGCTAGAGATAAAGCCTGATCCAATTTATCAATTGAATGACATGAGATAAATACAGTTATTAGTAAAAAATTAATAAATAATGCTTTAGAGTCCTTTTTGAACATATTCTATCATTTCGTTTTTTATTCTTTGAACTTTAAAAGAAGATATCTTCACTTTTTTATGGATAATCTTTTCAGCAAGATTATACGCCTTTTCCTTTTGACCAATCCGATCATACAAATGTACTAACTGATATAAAGGAATAAAACGATTCGGACACATATTTGAAGCCAATACAAAACATTCCTCTGCCTTTTCAAATTTTTCTTTCTGCAGATAACAGTCTGCTAATAAAAGCTGTACATCATAATCATTCCAATAATGAGTACACTCCGTTAACAATTCAATACTTTTATCATACGATTTCATTACATGTAGTTCTGCAGCATAATTATAGAGGAACAATCCATTAGTACCTAATTTACCTTTCAATTGCTCATAAAAAGGTAATATTTGTTCAGTTTCACCAAGAAAAGAACGATCTACTATTTTTTTCCACTTCATTTCTACAGATACATATTGCAATAAAAGAAAAATAAAATATAATGATATTCCCGCTCCAAAGTATCGAATATAAGGTATATGTAATCTAAAACATCTCTCTTGTTTCACGCAGATAACAGATATAGCCAATCCTAAAATACCCCATGTCACAGGATACTTCAAGGGATAAGAGAAACAAGCACATACAGCAATAGCAATGATACTTTCAATTGCCGGATATTTCATTATATTTGAATTTCTTTTAAATATATATATTCCCTTTCCTATCAAGAAAAACAATATTATCAAACCCAAACAACCATATTCAGCAGCTATTTTTAGGAATTCATTAAAAGGATGACTTACATTATCTGCTAATTGAGCAAAATTGCTATTGGGATATAAACGAAAATAATCTGCCTGATAAAGCATGTATTTAGCCTGAAAAGATCCTGCTCCATGTCCTATTAAAGGAGAATCCTTAATCATATCCCACGTAACCCTCCATATTAATAAACGTCCATCTGCTGAATCCTTTTTTAAATAATACAATCCCCCAAAAACACAACCGACAATCAGAACAACAGCATACTTTATTTGATTTTTATATTGTCCATACCTTTTATGTTTCAGGTAGAATATATAAAAATATACAACTAGGACACCCAGTATAGCTAAGACTCCTGTACGAGAACCTGAAAGTAAAATAGAACAAAATGATACAAATAAAAATATCCATCCTGAGACTCGCACGAACTTCGAATATGAGCTTGTTAAAAACAAACAAAAAGGAGAAAGAACTGATACACAAATCGCAAATCCTACCGGATTATCAAAAGTTCCAGTTATCAAATAGTACGTATCATAAACCAATAATAAATGAAAGGACTGCCACATTCCCCATAATACTTCTATAAACACAAGAACGGACAAGCTGTTATAAAGTAAGGAAATATTTATTGGTAATTCTTGTTTCAAACTATCAATAAATAATCTTATAAATACAAAAGTCAAACAAATAGCAATCAAATCATTTTGACAGAAAGGAATAAATAAGTAACAAAATAACAATATTATAGATACAAATAAAATAAAGAAAATAGTATATTTATTCACATCACCTAACACTATTATAAGAAATGCATTAAGCATCATCACAGAAAGTAAGCATATTGATTGCATTACATAATATCTATCAACTAAAAAACTTGGAATAAAAAATATACTTCCAAATATTGCAATAATAAATAATAACAAATTCAAATATTTAATTCGATCTTTCATCTTTCTATTACAAATAAAAAATATTATATTCAAATCATAATTATTTTATCACACAAGCTTTTATTTTTATATTTATCATCTCATCACAATTACCAATCAATGAGATATTTTTTAAATTAAATCCTATTTGTACTCCCTTAAAATCAACAATAATACTATCCTTACTCCCTGGATATATAGGTTTTCTATTCCACAAAACTATTGTACAACCACAAGATGGTCGTATTGAGCTTATAACAAATGGTTTAAAACTATTATTAGAAATAATAATTACTTCTTGTTTTCTTTCATTCAATTTTAGATTCCCGAAGTCAATTATTTTTTTGTCAACTAACAAATCTTTATTACTTATTTTAATCAAACCATTTTTATTTTTCACTACATCTAAATATTCCTCTGGATACATTTCTTTTTCTTCTTTTGTAGAATTATCCCATAATTGTAAATATATTTTTTCAGCTAAATCATACTGTTTAATATTTTTACAATATAGAGCCAATAAATATATATCATAAAAATATGATTTATTCATATCATATCTTAAATCTATCTCATTATTCATATATCTTTCATTCCTCATCAGTAATTGTTTTTTTAAAGCATTATTAATAGTATTCAAATTAAAATATTCGCCAATATAGTCTAATGTATAATTTTCATTTTCTATATTATAACTCAAATCATTAATATTTCTATATAATACAATAGAAGAAAAAGTATCAGATTTAATAACCACAAATACAGAATTTTTAGGATAGCATAATATTTTTTTCAAAACAAGAGCAAGTGAATCAGAGGCTTCAACACATGAATATTTATTTTTAAATAAGTTGTAAATTTTACACAAATCTATTTTGGCTAATTTCTCTTCTTCACCTTGAAGAAAAACTAAACAACTCTTACCTTCATGTATTTCAGTATTTGTTAAAGATGATAATGTTTCGCACAATTCAAATTCATTATTAAAAGTACAACTAATGAAAGAATAAAAAAACAATATATAGTAAATTATTTTCATGAAAATATTTTTTAATACCGAATAAAAATGAATAACAATATTTATTTTTATTCGGTATAATCAACAATTATATGCTATAATAAAGTAATACTGTATATATAAATAAGGAAAGCAAAATCAATGTCATAATTAACACATATATAGCTTTATACATCTGTTTATTTTTATACATTATAAGTATTTGTTTTCCATAAACAATAGCTATATATAGTGTAATTACTATTAAAACAGGAGGAAGACATGTCATAAACCGATCACTACCATATAACAACTGTCTACCATCTGTAATTATATAACTAACAGATATATAAACGACTAATAATAATGAAAGAATTAGATTTATATACTTATTCATTTTCATCATATTCATACATTTAGCAACCCCTCACACAAGCATCATAACTTTCATGTGCATAATGTACTGCAATGTCTCTAGCAGCTGCAATTCCAAATTCAGCAACCCACCAGGTAGCAGCACTAGCTCCTGCAGTTGCCAAGCATGTTGCAGTATTAAAAGCTGTTGCACAATAAGCTATCATATCCGCTGCTTTTATAGCTATATCTCTTTGCTCTGCACAACGTCTAACACAATCATTGCCTTCTGATCGTGTTTTTATTCTTGGAAAATCATCAATAGGTTCACTGTTTACAACTGATAGTTGACCTGATAATTTTATCCGATCACCTTCATTAAGCAATGCAAAAGATTTTGTTAAAATCAATTTTTCCTTCTTGATCATTAATTCTTGATACATATTATTGAGAAGAGTTGCATTTTTTCCCACAATCTTTTTGACTTTATATTCCAATAACACTTCGTAATCTGTCGGATTTTCCATATATTGAAAAAACAAATTAGTGATCTCCTCAATATCTTCTTTAGAAGTGTTTTTAAGAATGTCCTTTACAAGCAAATCAAACTTCGCATAACTTGATTTATATTCTTTAAATTCTTTTAATTCTGAATAGTCATCTTCCAGATCAAAATTTGAATTAATCGTATCCATTTCATCAAATGATTGATTATCACAACTTGACAACAAAGAGACAGATAAAAAAGTTAAATAAAGCACTAAATAGATTTTTTGTTTCATATCACATATATTTTTAATTAAACAATTATATATAAATTCAACCACAACTATCCAATCATCAAAAAAAATAAACATATCTAGTAAGAGTATATAATTTACAAACCCTGTGATCAATAGTAATCAATATTACGTCAGTTACTATTGACCACCAGATTAGCAAATAGTAAAACCCTAATGAATCAAGCCATCACCTGCCGGAGAATAAGCCCCTATTTCACCAATATAAGCATACGATGAACGAGAGTTCGAAGCGACATAATACATGAAATAGCGCGCTTTAACAACATTTGCCGCCCTTGAAAATTGAGGGATATCGACTACATTATCTAAAGAGTAAACACCATAATCCTTCCATCCCACATCATTACTGTCTGACGGATCAGTCAATGATTCTGCATAGAATATCTGATGAGTCGGTTGAGCACCACCTGAATCATCCATACGACGATATACTTCAAAACTCGATATATCAACCATTTCTCCCATATCTACAATAAAATAATGAGGGAAAGGAGCCGTCGGGTTATGCTCCGTATGCCAAGGAGTATTAATATCACCATCGATAGCATTCGTTGCCGGCCATTCCGGGGAAGCTGAAGCTGAGCTGAAACCGACAATCTTCCAATTCGATTTGTCTATCGGACGTTCATAATAAACCGGTATACTCTTAGATGTAGACATGAAAGTATCTATAGCATTCTCCTCCGGTAAGAAGCGTAAGTTGTAACTTATATTTCCCTTTAACTTATGTAGGGTTGTAGTAGTGGCATCAGCCGGAACCTCCATGCGGACCGTTTTGTCGGAAATATCAGTATATTGCAACTCCATACCGATAGCCCCTCTGACTGTTCCTCCCCAATAGATCACCATCGAATCGCCTCTCATATCGTAACGGGTAAATTCGGTTGTATAACTTCGGTTAGAAAGTCCGTTCTTATAGTTCTCTCCATAAGAAGATCCGGTAGCTTCATATTCCAACGAACGGTTACCGAACTTATCGAAGCTGACTAACTGAAACAGATACCCGCTCTCCGGCATATCATCGAGCATAACAGGAAAAACGCCGGTTCGCCCTCCTATCTCGACATCGACCGAGTCTACATAATTATTCCAGTAGATACGTACATTATCTATACGTTGTGCTTTTATATGAAGGTTCAATTGAATCCGGTTCTCACCGGCCTGAACTCCCACACTATCCACTTTTGCAGCGTAAGCGATCTCCCCTTCGTCAAGATACCTGTCAGTAAGATCATTCATTTTCGTACATGACTGGCTAGCGATCACCAACAGCATCAGTAATGCAAAATATACTTTATTGAATTTCATAAACTGTTCTTTTTATAGTTATTGATACAATTCGGATCTGTTGTCTCCAAACACAAACAATTCTCCAATCTGGAAATTATCACCACCAGTCCAAGTCCTAAGAACCCTTATACGAATCCATCGAACAGCCGGAACATCCAACGGCATAATAAAATTCTCGCCGGAAGTGAGGGCAACATCATCATCTTCTGCACTATGCTGACCCAATGGAAGCCCTGAAGGCTTTACAGATTCAAAAGAGCCTAACAATGTCCAGCTATCCCAATTACCCGTAGGATCATAATCTTTAGTTCCATAAACTTCAAACTGTTTTAGGTTTCCTTCAGAAAAAACATAGACATCACCACGTTGATAAAGTAACAGACGGCTTATTTTACCTACCGTCCCCATGTCGATAGTGATCGATTGAGGCCAGATTCCGGTTCCACCGGGAGAACTGAACCCATTATCCCCCTTACCATACACATTATCCCATATACGGGACATTCCCCAACCTTGTGTTTCACCAATATCGTTCGGTAATTTCGCATCGGCCCATTTACTCCTGTCGAATGAAGTTTCGAACATTGGCGTCAATTCTTTATAAAGCGTCTGACTAACATTTCCCCAACGATCTTTTACGTAAATTCCGAAATTCATTGGAATAGTATCCAAACCACGGGTAGCTCCGCTACCCTCTACAACCGTCGTATAAAATGTTTCCAAAGGTTGATAATCTCCGTATTCATCTTCACGCACAATATGAACAGTCACTTCATCCCGGTTTGTATTTGTCCATTTTCCTTGTACACCACCAAAATCCTGTACCAAATCAAGTGTTTTACCGATTGTTATTACAGGAGGTTCTTCAGGATTGACAGTCACTTTCACAGGCACAGATTCGTTACTGCTCCGATCCACCGCAATAAGAGAAACCTCACGCGGTTCCGTATCACCAAAACCAACCACCTTGATCGTATCATTATAAAGAGAACTTTTAGCCTCAGCCACACCATCTTTCAGATCATAAAGAGCTTTTACATACAGTAAATCTTCATCATCCGGCAAAGTATAACTAAGAATAGCCCCTCCGGGAATATTTTTCACATTTACATTCGATACGGCCCCCGGAGCAATAGAATCTATAGGTTGTTGCCCTACCGGGGCCTCACTGCATGACCAGGTGATCAAACCTAGTGTCATAACAGACAGTATAATTTTATTTTTCATATTCGTCTTATTATAATGTATTAGATATAGAATTCACTACCATCCGTAGTTTTGTATAAGATTCTTATTCGCAACAATATTCGTTTCCCGGATAGGCATAAAATAATCTTTCACCGTCACTTTTACAGGAACTTCCGCCACATTCTGCAATTTATAAAAGTCTTCAGGTGTCTCACCCATGATATTCCATCCCTGAGGTTGTACATTGTAAGTATTGATCTCTTTCCAACGACGAACATCCCAGTAACGTTTGGATTCAAAAGCAAACTCGATCGTCCTTTCGTCGTGGATGATGCTGCGTAACCCTTCTTTTGTAGATGGTTTAGACGGATCACTGGAATATTTTCTCCATGAGTCTACTACACCCTCCAATCCGGCACGTTCACGAACCCGGTCTATGTATTCGTAAGCTTCTGTCGAAGGACCGGAATATTCATTCAACGCTTCCGCATAGAGCAAATAAAGATCGGCCAAACGGATAACAGGGAAAGGATAAAATTCAGGTGATGAAATATTATTGGCAGTAACACCGTTTTTATAACTAGCCATTTTCTTCGGTGCATACCCGGTTATGGAATAGGAACTTCCTCCCTGAAAACCAGACCAGCCTAAATTCAAAAAGTTAGTATAATTACATGATTCGAAATCTGTTTTGCCATTCCCATAATAGATTCCCTGATCGAAGCCTATACTTGCATAAAAACGAGGTTCACGGTTGTAATGCATATAGCAGGTACGTTGCCCTTCCTTGACAAAATATTTCTCATCACCGGAAGAAGGTTCCGGCCGCAACTCATAGCGTTTATTATACCAGGCTTCTTTACTCCATTGTTTATCTTCACTCATAGGGACACCATTGGAGGTATAATAACTTTCTACTGTTTTAATCGTCGGAGCCCATTGAGCATTGATCGTATTGATCACTTCTGCATTAACACGTAAAACACGAGGAGTCGCAAAATTGGAACGGTCATTGCATTGACTGTTTGTACCTCCCCATATCAATTCACTGTTCCAACGTTCGCAAACAACCTGGCGTAGCATGGTCTGTAACTGAAAGACTGGGTTTTGAGTCAATGTGATCGGCTCAATATCCGTATAGAGTTTCTTACCGGCACTATGGCAGGATTCTATCGCCTCTTTACAAGCTTCTGCCGCGATTTTCCATTTTTCAGGATCGTAAGTCTGGTTAAACAAAACCGTTCCGCGATTATCTACCAGCCCCGCCATTTCCGTATTGCCATTAAACAAAGGGCTGGCAGCCATCACCAGCATCTCGGCACGAATAGCCAGAGCTATTTGTTTATCTACACGACCGGCTTCAAGACTCATGACCATTTCCTTATAATCCGGTAAATCGGGCAATGCTTCCATGATCAGATCATTCACATAAGTCACTACATCATCTACTTGATCCCGATAAACAGCTACCTGGTCAGGTGAGGCAGAAACCGGAAGGTTTACATCTATAATAGGTATTGGGCCATAACATTTCAACAGATAATAATGATAATATGCCTTTAGAAATTTTACTTCTGCTATCCAGCGATCACGTTCGTATGATTCCAGATCGACAGTATTAGTAATGTTTTCAAGAAAAATATTACAATCGCGGATACCGATAAATAAACCTTTACCACCTTGCAGACCATCCCAAAAGTTCAGATAAGGATTATCCAATTTCTGGAAACCACGCTGCAAATAAGAGGCTGTAAAAGTCGGTAATACGCCTGTTGTCGGATAAAACTGCCACGTCTCGTCACCACCGTTAATCGCCGGATCATTATATAAATCACCCCACTGCGGACGATAGCTGTAACAAGTATATAAAAACTTCTCGGCTGCTGCCCGATTCGTAAAAGCCGACTCAACCGTTGCAACGTTATCCGGTACTAAATCCAGATAACCGTCACACGAAATAAGTCCTTGTAGTAATGCTGCAAACATTAGTATTTTATAGAATGTTTTCATGTAAACTAATTTATTGATTAATTGAATCAAATAAGATAAAATTCGTTGCCACTCTCATATTTAGAAGGAGATCTGAGCTCCCAGGTTGAATACACGCTGAACCGGATAGCCTAAGCCATCTCCGCCCATTTCAGGGTCCCACAATTTGAAAGGACTGAATGTTAACAGGTTCGTACCGCTGAAATAGATACGGAGGTTCTTTATATGAGCTTTTTTGACCGCGTTAGCCGGAACAGTATATCCTACCTCCAATGACTTCAAACGCAGGAATGAACCGTCGCGCATAAACCAGGTAGACGGTTTCTGATTATTTTCTACGGCTTCATAAGACAAACGGGGCCACAAGGCATACAGATTACGATTATCTTCCGACCAGTGATCGTCTGCAAATGCTTTCAACAAGGCATTTTGTCCGTCAAGGAAAGGAAGGACACCTTTATCCGCTTTATCCGATGAAGTATCGATCCAGAACGATTCACGTGCCAACCCCTGGAAGAAGAAGGACAAGTCCCATTGTTTATATCCACCGGACAAACCGAAACCATAAACGATCTCCGGACTTGTCGGATATCCCATCGGTACCATATCCAATTCGGTAATCTTACCGTCATTATTGATATCCTTATATTTAATATCACCGGCCATATAATTACCAAACTGGACAGGCGAATTACGAATATCCTCCTCATCAACAAACAAACGTTCTGCTACATAACCGAAGTTCTGATTCAGGGAAGTTCCTATTTTCGACTTCCAGGGAGTATTGCTATAGTCCGGTTCTTCATAAAAAGTAAACTCACTGGTTGCATAAGTAAAATTGGCCATACCTGTCAACCATGCATCTTTATTGATCATATGGTTATAATTTAATGACAGGTCGATACCGCCACTTTTTGCCTTTCCCACATTTGCCATCACATCAGCCTGAAGTCCCATAGTTGTAGGAATGGAAGCACGTGACATTAAAATATTCCAACGGGATTCCATAAAATAATCGGCCTGAAATTCTAATTTATCAAAGAGTCCCAGTTCCACACCAAAATTTGTTTTCCGGGCAGTCTCCCAGGTTATTTCATCGTTCGGATAACGGGATATCTGAACACCATTCAATGTTCGTCCTCCAAAATTACCGTATGTACCGAATGAAGACTGTTTACCGTCGCTATTCATATTCACTTCCGATATATAGAAAAAGCGATCTTCAGGCCTACCGATCGCGTCGTTACCGGATAGTCCATGTGTGATTTTCAGTTTCAATTTATTAATTGTTTTCTTCAGATCGTCATTCCAGAATGCTTCATTGGAAACAAGCCAACCCAGACCGGCTGAAGGGAAGAAACCGAAACGTTCTTTTCTGGCAAAACGTTCAGAACCGTTATACCCGAAGTTCGCTTCAAGGAAATAGCGTGAATCATAAGCATAGGTAGCACGACCGGCAAAATTTACATTACGAGAAGGTAATGATAGCTGAAGCGTCTCTGCATCGGAAGTAAGAGATTGACGAAGTGTAAAAACCAACATGGCACCTACCGAATGTTTATCATTATAAGTTTGTACCCAGTTAGCTGCTGTTTCGAAATAGGTCGTAGAACTAACGACTTTTTTCCCAGGTTCAAAGCTCAGAGTTTCCTGTCCTTCCTGTTCGTTAAGAGCGGCCAGGGTATAAGTGTCTTCCAGTTTATTGTACGAACCGACCCGATAGAAGAATGGTTTGTACTGACGGGAAACGTCGAAGTAACCGTAACGGTTCGTATTAAACATTGCACGAAGTGACAACCCTTCCGTGATAAAATCAAGATTCTGTTTCAACTCGAACTGGGCCGCCATCTGTGAAGTTTGTGTATCTTTATATCCTTTCAACATATCTGCATACGGATTATTATACTGGCCCTTATCCGCATTACCGAATAATATATGTTTGGTAAATTGATTGGCTGCATCCGGTTTATAATAAGGAGCAAACAAAACAGGGTTGGTACGCATGACTTTAGCAAACAGTTGATCACCGCCATCTATCGGTCCGGTATAATCATCAAAAGCACCACTCAAACGAACCACAGCTTCGGTTGTTTTTGTAACATTGATATTCACATTTGCACGGAGCATATAACGTTTCAGACTAATATTATTGTTGAAGCTGTTTCTTTTATCAACATTCAATACCCCATTATCCGAAATATAACTACCGGCAATATAATAGCGGGCGACCTTACCACCACCACTTACGTTAAAGTTAGCCCGGTAGTTGAACGTATTTTTCTTAAACAGTTCATTATACCAGTCTGTAGCCGGATAAGCATATGGATTTACTCCTGCAATCGTATTATCTATTTTCTGTTGGGAGTAAGGCAATGTACCCATCGGGTTACGTGTCAATACGGCTTCATTATGAAGACGCATATACGTTATCGGATCGGCCAGCTTAACCATTTTTGTAGGTTGTGACATGGAGCCTTCCAACCGGACACTAACCTGTGCAGCCCCTTCCGCTCCTTCTTTCGTTGTAACCAAGATAACGCCATTCGCACCACGAGAACCGTAAAGGGCAGTTGCTGTGGCATCCTTCATAATAGAGAAAGAGGCAATATCGTCCGGTTGAATACGGGATAATTCCGTTGTGGTAACTTCATTATTATCAATAAGAATAAGAGGATCTTTTTTATAACCGAAAGTAGTCACACCACGAATAAAGAACTCGGCATTATCTTTTCCCGGTTCACCACTTCGTTGATAGGCAATCACACCGGCCAAACGACCGGCCATTGCTGTAGTCAGGTTACTGGAAGGAACTTTTAGTTCCGATGGATTCAAAGTAGTAATAGATCCGATAACACTTTCTTTCTTTTGTTTGGCAAAAGCGACAACGGTCACTTCCTCCAGTTCATCTGTTTTAGGTCTCATCGTGATTATAAGATCTTTCTTATCCTTGACCGTTATAATCTGATCTTCCATACCCAAATAAGAAACAGTTAGTTTTTCACCAATCGAAACACTGATCACAAACGATCCGTCGATATCTGTGGCAACACCTCTCGTACCACCTACAAGAACTATATTTGCACCGGGAAGAGGCTCTCCCATATCATCTATTACTTTTCCTTTTAAATTAAAGGTTGTCTGACTTTGATTCGGTATTATCCCACTTGAAGCCGATTTGCCCCTATCTACTCCTATATTAACCGATGCGAAAGATGTTGTATAGCTAAAAGCACATAGAATAGTTAGGGATACAGCTTTTCCTTTTATATTACTGTATATAGATTTATTCATTATATTGATATTAAGTTTAACAATTAAATATGTTAATTATTGATACAATTAAATAGGTTCATTTTATGTCTTCATAAGCAATTATATTAATGTTACTGACTCTTAGTTCTAGTGGAACTATGGTTAATAGCACAAACACAAGAAGAGACTATTCATTGTATTTCAATGCATTAATCATTTTACACATCATTAACACATAAAGATTCAGTTGATCAAGTAATTGTTTTCAGGATAATTTTTGGAACATAATTAAGGATAGTGCCAGTTTTATTATATTAAATATCATTTTTGTAACTTGTGATTTTTATTTAATACGGATATTTGTAACAATTAACAATCCGGATTAAATTAACATAGTTCCACTAGAACTGAGGATACCTTTAAACAACAAATATGAAAATGCGAAAAAATATGGCAATAGGAAATTCCGGTTATATCCGCAAATAGCTTACATTATAAAGAGATGAGCCTTTCTTTTATAATGTAAGAATAACTTTTCCCTGCCCGAGAGGGGAACAAGGGGGATGTTAAAGTTAGTTAGATAAGCACCGGACCATCTATCAGTAGACTTTGGATAAAATATCTATCCTTTGAAATGTTAAGACCTGACTTTTGAGTTTTAAATAAAGGACTTTTGATTTCAAAATAAGGGACTTTTAATTACAAAACATATATGTTTTGTTCAGGATAAACTTATAGCCTTTTGTTCCTCCAATTTCCCTTCCAGAGATAAAAGAACGAAATCAGCAACATCCCGTTATAAACATGTTCGGTTGTCCAGCAAACAGCGACATCGGCATGCAACCAGATACCAACCAGAAATGTATAAGCCACATACACAAAGATACTAGCCATATCTATCATCAGTGCCGACTGTGTATTCCCGGTTCCCGACACACTAAAAAAGTAGATAAAAGCAGGAACGGCCAATATATAAGAAGAAAGCATCACCCAAAGAGAAGGAGTCGAACTCTGTATCAGGTCCGGATTATCCGTATAGATGCGCAAAACCAAATCCGGGAACAAGGCGATCAATATAGCTAACGGCAGCACGAAGAAATAACAAAGCCGTATCATACGTCCGCATAATCCCAGGACCTGATCCGATTTACCGGAACCGATCAGGTTACTGACCAAAGAGCTGGATGTGGAAGCAAACGCATTCACAAACATAAAAAGAAAAGAAGAAATACTCCTCACCACATTCGTAACAGCCAACGGACGTTCTCCCTGATGCTCCATCACCACAAAGAAGATAAACCATCCCACGAATGCGATGCCATGCTGTACCATAATCCAGACAGACACATTCAATATTTGTTTGAGCATCCTGAAATCGATCCCCACAAAACTGAACATCGCATATTTCTTATAATCGATCTTCTTCCAGGTATAAATAATAAAGAACAGGACCGACACCGCCTCTGAAATAGAGGAAGCAATCGCAGCACCGGCAATTCCCAATGCAGGAAAACCGAACTTACCGAATATCAGGATATAATTCAGAACAACATTGGTCAATACCATCACGACTGAGTTGGCTGTCAATATCTTTGTCTTGGTGATACCCACATAAAATGCCCTGAACATGACGGCAATAAAAGAGAAGAAAAAGCCATACACACGCCAGTCGACATAACTCATGGTAGCCCGATACACATCGTCCGAACCAATCAGTTTCCGAAGGATCAACGGAGAATACAAATGAGATGCGGTAAATAAAACCGCCGCAAGTAACAACAGAAAAAGTGTCCCCTGCATAAAGACCGGACCGATCCGTGTATAATCGTGAGCACCGTTACGCCGGGCAATCAGAACCTGTGCTCCGACACTGAAGCCGAACCCCAACATATAAATAACCAGGTAATACACACCGGCCAATGCCGATGCACCTAATTCAACCTCTCCTACCCGACCCAAATAAGCCGTGTCGGTCAACCCGATCATGTGTTCCATCAGCAAACTGATAAGTACAGGATAGGTAATCTGCCAGATTTGTTTATTCGTAAATTGCATAAAGGATATTCAAAAGGGCTGCAAAGGTAGTAATAAGAAGTTTTCCACACAATATAACGGATAAATATCCGTTTATCAATTTGTCATTACTATGCCGGATAAATCGGATTAATATACCGGGTAAATGAAAATACCCCCGCGGGTAATATTTTTTAACGTATTAAAATGACAGAGAAAAAAGTAAATATATAACATAAAGATAGAACGATGAATTTCAAAATATTCCTGACATTCCTTATGACCGTCTGCTTTTGTAGTTGTAACGGACAAAATACGAACGCAAACAATATCACGGATGCGACTCCGATGCCTGTTAACCGGTTTGATAAAGCGTTGTATGAACTGATTTGTTCCGATGACACCACGCTCAATCAGCAGTTATTAAATCAATATCCTCAAATGACAGAGATTCTGGGGAAAGGTATTCTGAATATGCAGTCACCGGATCTGCCCGGCTTTTTCACCAAGTTGGAAAACTTTTATTCGGAGCCGACCTTGAAAAAGCTCTATGCGGATGCTATTGCAAAATACGAATCGGTAACAGAGATGGAACAATCACTTGGTAATGCATTTGCCTGGGTACATGAAAAATTTCCGGCAATGCAGATTCCGGCTTTATATATGCACGTTTCCGGTTTAAATCAGAATGTGCTGGTCGGAGATAGCCTATTGTCTATTTCCATCGATAAATATATGGGGCAGGATTATCCGTTATATCAGGATTTTTTCTATGATTATCAACTTCGCAAAATGCAACCGTCACATATAGTTCCCGATTATGTCGCAGGTTGGCTGATGTCCGAATATCCTTTCACCGGCAAAGAGAATGTACTGCTCGACCGGATGGTCTATGAAGGTAAGATCAAATATCTGGTTTTATCTGCCTTACCGGATATGTCTCCCGCCCAATTGTTCGGTTACACGGATGAAGCATGGGAATGGTGCAAAAACAATGAAGCAAATCTTTGGAAAGCGATTGTCGAACGTAAACATTTGTACACACCGGATCAGATGGCTACTACAAAATATTTTGAAGATATGCCCGCACAATTCCTGGCAAGCGATGCTCCCGGCAATATCGGAAGCTGGGTAGGACTGCAAATCATTCTGAAGTATATGAATGAAACCAATGCAACCCCCGAAGCACTGATGAAAAACGAAAATGCACAGGATATACTGACTCTATCCAAATATAAACCATAAGACATAAAAAAACCGCCCTATTCTCACGAACAAGACGGATAACCTAATCTAACTTAATTCTAATACCATGAAAAACACTATATCTTAATAACAGGGGTTGAAGAAAAAAGTTCAACGAACCTGTTTATTTTTATTTCTTTCACAAAGTAAAGATCGTGCGAAACCAAAAGCACTGTACCATTGTAGTCCTTGATGGCCGCTGTTATTATACTAACACTCCGGATATCCAAATTGTTCGTTGGTTCATCCAAAACAAATATATCCGGCGTGCTATTACTGACCATCAGGCAGCAAATAGCAAGCCTCATCTTTTCCCCACCGCTTAATTTTGAACAGTTTTTATCCCATGTACCGACCGGAAAAAGGAAACGGCTCAGGATCATTTTTAACTCATGCTCCGGTTTGGCGAACAGGTTGAATTGCTCCAACTGTTCAAAAACCGTCAGGTGAGGTTTCACGATCGAATATTCCTGGTCGATATATACATATTTGAAGTCTGTACGGGTAATTGTTCCCTCAGTCGGTTCCAATTCGCCCAGCAACAACTTCAGCAATGTCGTTTTTCCCGCTCCGTTATTTCCGCTGAACTGGATACGGTCGCCACTCCGAACCTGCAGGTTCAACGGTTCTTTCCATAAACCATCCTGATCATAGCCAAAGTTCATATCCTTTACAGTGATCAATGTTTTACCGGTATGAAGATTGGGGGAATTGAAATCCGTTTTCATCTGTTTCATATCCGGCAGAGTGTTCTGGATATCCGTAATGGTGGAATTGATCGACCCCATTTTCTCATCGTGTATATCCTTCAATTTAACGGTACTTTGTTCGGCATGCTGTTTCATGGCTCCCATCATTATCCGGGGAATGCCTTTCTTTACGGCGGCTTTCTCCCCTCTTACACTCGATTTGCTCTTTCTTTCAAGTGTTTCCCGGGCAATCTTCTTTGCCAACCGCAGCTCTTTTTCTTTCTCGCTCAATTGATTCTGCAAGGCTGCCAATGCGACCTCTTTCTGTTCTTTATAAAAGTCGTAATTTCCACCATACAATGTAATCTTACTTCTTTCCAGTTCACAGGTGTAAGGCAGCAGGTTGAGCAGCGTCCTGTCATGGCTGACAATAAGCATGGTGGCACGACTCGACTCGATAAAGCTATAAAGTTTCTTTCTGCTATTTACATCCAGATGGTTGGTCGGTTCGTCCATCAGGATGATCTCAGGAGAATGTATCTGAATACCGGCTAAATACACTTTCGTCTTTTCACCGCCGCTCAATGTACTCATCGATTGGTCCAACCTGATATGTTCCAATCCCCAGGAGGAAAGGGCGGCCAGGCTTCGTTCTTCAATATTCCAGTCATCATCCAGAACGGTAAAATTATCGGCCGACGCATCTCCCGCTATAATGGCATGTAATGCATTGATTTTGGATTCGACCAACAAGGCCTGTACCACAGTCAACTGATCGTATTGACCGAAATGTTGCGGCACATAATAGGGTTTGGAAGAACAAACGACCTCCCCGGAGGAGGGTTTCAGACTTCCTTCAATAATACGTAACAAAGTTGATTTACCGGAACCGTTATTTCCCACTAATGATAATTGCTCCCCTTTGTTTACCGTCAAACTGATATCTTGAAATAGTGGTTCTTTATCCGCATGGATATAGCAAAGCTGTTGTACTGATATGCACATAGTCTATCTGCTTTAAAAATGTTAGAAACTAAAATCTGGAAATAAAAAATGCGCCAGGATACAGCGCAGGACATAGCCGGAAGGTTATACAGAAACTTACTCCCGTTCGGATCGGGAGCTACTCATAAATATGTTCTGAAACCGGCTTACTTGGATATTTTCATCGGTGTATTTATAAAATTATGAGGCAAAGATAATAAAAAAGCTGAAAGTCAGGATAAAAACATTGTAAAAAGATTTTTATTGAATAAATTTCCTACATTTGATCTACCGATGTAAATCAATAGTTATACAACAAATCACATAGCTTATAAAATTCTCAATAACAAACAAAAAGATCAGACCATGGAAAACAAAGAATTAATCCATTCGTTCCAAAAGCAACGATTAGATGTAGTAGATGCTTTAAGAGGCTTCGCCTTATTAGGTATCATATTGATACATAATATAGATCATTTCGATTTAGGTAATACAGTCACATCAGGGTCTACGTTTTTATCATTCATGGATAAAATTATTCAAGAAGAGATTTTCTTTGTTTTCGGAGGCAAGTCCTATGCAATTTTCGCTCTGTTATTCGGTTTTAGTTTTTTTATCCAGTTTGAAAATAATAGGAAAAGAGGGAAAGATTTTGCCGGAAGATTTGCCTGGAGGATGGTTTTGTTATTTTGTTTCGGATTACTGCATGTTATGTTTTATTCCGGAGAAATTCTTTCATGCTATGCGGTAGCAGGCTTGATTCTAATTCCTTTTCATAACAAAAGTAATAAGGTATTACTACTACTCGCACTTTTTTGTATGCTGGAGCCTTGGGAATTATCAAAAATAGCTTACGCGATCTGTGAACCCTCTTATGTATTTAAACCCTGGTCACATAATTATTACTTAGAGGCGACAGAAGCTGCTAAAAATGCAACCAGCTTCATTGATGTAGCAAAAGTTAATTTACATGCCGGATTCATAAACGCTCATCTATTTGCATGGCATTCCGGCCGATATTTTCAGACATTATCACTTTTCTGTATCGGTATGTACCTGGGGAGAAAAGAATTATTTTTACAAACAAACAAAAGTGAAAAATTCTGGACTTACACATTATATATATCGCTTCTGTCTTTCGCTATACTTTATCCGGTAAAAAACCATCTATCTCAACTGGGATTCCGTCCTGCAATCAGCGGACCTCTTGACGTTATCCTGAATATGTGGACAAACTTCTCGATGATGGCCATTCTAACTTCTTTGTTTATCATCGCCTGGTTTAAAATTATTTGCCGTAAATTCCAATCAATACTTATCCCATATGGACGTATGAGTCTGACAAACTACATCACTACCTCTATTATAGGATCTTTTATCTATTATCAATATGGCCTAGGATTCTATTCCTCGGCAGGAGTAACATGGAGTTTGCTTATCGGTCTTTGTATATTTTCAATCCAGGCATGTCTTAGTAATTTATGGTTAAAGAAGCACAGAAGAGGTCCTTTAGAATGGATATGGTATAAAGGTACATATTTATATAAGTAGAGAAAAAGAATCAAAAAAGATTGGTAACTTCCCTGACTTAACGGGTAGTTACCATCTTCAAAAAATATTATCGGATACTCTTTACATTCCTCATTACCCTTTCAATGGCATCATCCATCTGGGCGATCGACTCCAGGCCAAGCGTCATACAGTGTAAATTGCTCCCGGTAACAGCAAACCGGATCGAACGTTCGCGTTCATCATCTGCAACATGCTTTCCTTCACCGAATATTTTCATTCCCATGATACCTTTTCCATTCTCCCGGGCCTTCCCTAAAAGAGCATTCACATCTTCGGGTGTTCCGTCCATATGGCTCTGGAAAGGATTCAGACGGGCCAGAATAATATCGCACCACGGATTATCGGCAGCTTCCTTCATGGCCCCCCAGTTATGGCAGGATATTCCGACAGCCTTCACGATACCTTCTTCTTTTGCCTGGGCAAGACCGTCCATATAGAACTTACGTGTTTCAGGCCAGTCACCGCTGGTCATGCAATGCATCAGTAAGATATCGAAATATTCGGTACCGGCTTCCTGACGGAAACGGTCGAGGGTTTTCCTGACCGGTTCTCTTTTCTCCGATCCATCATCATACGTCCACATCTTTGTCATCAGAGTTACTTTTTCACGAGGCAGTTCTTTTAAGGCCTTACCCACGAAAGGCTGGGAACCGTACATATCGGCCATATCGAAGAAACGGATTCCCCTTTCATAGCCGTGATGAGCCAGTTTCAGGAAATTATCCATTCCGATACGTGTTTGGTTGGATTCATAATTCCATCCTTTCGTTCCGGTACCCAAAGCGATACGAGAAACTTCCAGTCCCGTTTTGCCTAACTCCACTTTATCGACCGTCACATCGGAAGGAAGTACCCGCTGCATATCAGCCCAACCAACCTGTGCCAGCGACAAACCGGCTACTCCGGCAACACCTGTCCGGATAAATTTTCTTCTGTTCATCATTTTTATGTTGCTCATGGTAAAAGAATATTGAGTATTATTTTCGTGAATACAGATTAAGGATTTCACAAAAATAATACTATTTACCTAATTACCCGAACTTTAACAGAAAAGAGTGAATAATCAAGATATATCAGGAAGGATTGTGATCAGGTCCTCATTTTCCTCTACCAAATAAAAGGCTGTAAAAACCAACAGTTCTGTCTCCGAAGCGTTATCAAAATGAAGTACCGGCTGATCCCTGGGTTCGAAGAAAGCTTCGCCTGTTTTTATTATCATCGGATCTCCTCCTTTCAACTGGAACAGAAGGGCCCCGGAAACGATACATCCTACCACCGGGCAACGATGTAAATGATAATCAGCTTTTCCTGCAGGAGGAAGAGTTACTTCTTTTATCTCAACTCTCGACACGGCCTGCTTTGAAAAACAGGCTGTCAACAAATCTCTTCTGAATACTTTTTCTTGTACCATCTTTCTATGTTTTTAATTATATGGCAAAGAAAAAGTGAAAGAGCGACTATTTCATTGACCTATGTTAAGAGATTTGATCCGGCTCAAAGATTCCGGTTTGATTCCCAGGTAAGAAGCGATATGATACTGTGCTACATGTTGTTCTATACCGGGATAGTTTTTTAATAACAATCGGTATCTTTCCAAGGCTGAATCCTTCAAAAGAGAAGTTTCCTTGACACATTTCTTCACAAACAGGGTATCGGCAATGTGTTTTCCAAACTTAAACCATAAAGGAGATTCATTTGTCAAAAGTTCAAAATTCGCATATGAAAGACTGCTAAGCGTTGTATCTTCCAATGCCTGAATAGCTCCTACGCTCGGTTCTTTCCGCAAAAAACTCCGATAAGAGGTGACAAAAGAACCCGGGACATAAAAGTCGCTTATAAACTCCTCTCCATCCTGTTCACGGAATGACCGTAACACACCTTCTTCCACTACTCCGATAAAAGTACAAACCTGTCCGGTCCTCAGAAGATATTCTTTTTGGGGAAGTTGTTTCTCTTCTAATAGCTCTGTCAGTCTATCATAATAGCCAGCCGGAAGAGCTAGTTCTTTTATGATGAGTTCCAATTGTTTCATTCTATACTAAATAGTTATATATAATATAATGTACACACGTAATCTATAGAGTGAAAAACGATTTGAGAGGATACAGATTATGGGGTCGGTCCTAATCAGATATGGATGTTGCTTTTCTCTTGAAAGAAATGTGACCAAAAGATCAAGACCTCAACTAATAAGCGTCCGCTTTGTCCTTCTTTGGAACAGCAAAGCCGGTGCAGTCCTGATCTTTTGACCACTTTTCCATCAAATAAAAAGTAGTTTTATCTTAAAATAACCAGGACATTCATCGGTCCATGTGCACCGAACACCAATGCCTGTTCTATATCGGCTGTTTTAGACGGACCGGAGACAAAAAAGCCATATTTATAGTCTGTACCTTCCACCCGCTTATAAGCTTCATGCATATTATTAACCAAATCTTCCTTATTGGTAAGGATCACCAATCCGGTCGAGATGAAATAAAGTGCTTTATGTTTTACTTGCTGCGTAATCCATACGGCACCATTCTCGGCAACCCCGAAACAACCCTCCACAATAGCAAGGTCTGTATTATTCAATCCCCTGGGGTCGGATACCGAATCTGGATCGAAAGTGGCACAAGTTATTTCAGACAGATTCGACGCAATACGTTTCGCGTCAGGAAAATGTTTCCGGATCAGCTCATTGATATCTTCCCCCGCTTGCAGAACAACGGCCGCACCACCCGCAGCCTTTAACGATTCGGAAAACTGTCCGGTTTTATCTTCATAATGAATGGCATCCAGTATGATTTCCGGCTGCTCGTAACGAGTACCGGTATGACTACGGATACGGGATAATATAGATTCTTTACTACTCATTCTTTCCTATGTTTTTACAGGCAGGCAAACCCTACTCCTACGGTTTTTGTATCTTGTTTTTCTTCCACATATCATTGAACGATTCTTTGGCAAAGGTCGGTAACTCACGTCCTTTTCCCCAGGCATTCAATCCGTTATAGATCATAAAACGAGGTAATTTATTTACCAGAGGAGCAAACTTCAACGCTGTATTGAACAGTGCCGGACGCTCCATCAGGAACTTCATACCGCCCGACATTATTTTCTTTTCCGAGCTGGCCTTTCCAATCTTGTCCAGATCCTGACGCCAACGGTAAATCTGTTCGCCCAGGTCTATCTTTACAGGACAGACATTTGAACAGGATAAACACAGGGAACAAGCCGAAACATTATCAGAATACTCTTCCGGATTTTTCAACATGCCCAGATTGATGCCGATCGGACCGGGTATAAAATAGGTATAGGAATAACCGCCAGTCCGACGATATACCGGGCAGGTGTTCATACATTCGCCGCAACGAATACAATTTAGCGTACGGATATGATCCGGCTTTGCCAGAATATCGCTACGACCGTTATCTACGATGATTAAATGAAACTCACCGCCATCCTGAGGTTTACGGTAATGAGAAGTATAAGAAGTTATCGGCTGTCCGGTACCGGAACGGGCGAGCAGGCGGGTAAAGACACCCAAAGCCTCCTGGTTGGGAACGATCTTCTCCATCCCGAATGTAGCGATATGGACTTTAGGGAATGAAGTCCCCATATCTGCATTTCCCTCATTGGTACAAACCACAATCTCACCGGTCGAAGCAACAGCAAAGTTGGCTCCCGTCATAGCAACATCAGCCGTCAGGAATTTTTCACGCATATTCTTACGAACAGCATGTGTCAGATAAGTTGGATCTGAATTGTCTTTCTCCGTACCCAGCACACGTTCCATCATCTCGCCCACCTCCTGGCGTTTGATATGGATGGCAGGCATCACGATATGGCTTGGATGAAGGTGCATCCATTGAAGGATACGTTCACCGAGATCACTCTCGACGATGTCATACCCCTTTTCGAACAGATACTCATTCATACCGCATTCTTCCGTCAGCATAGATTTGCTCTTGATCAGCGTATGCGCATTATGCTGCTGAAGGATCTTTTCGACGATCTCATTGTGCTCCTTCGCATCTTTCGCCCAATGCACGATGGCTCCGTTGGCTATGGCGTTCTTTTCAAACTCTTCCAGCAACGTATCCAAATGGCTGTTGGAATACATTTTGATATCACAGGCCAACTCACGCAAACGCTCCCATTCGGGAAGCGAATGACTCATCTTATCTCTTTTGACACGTACCATCCAAAGGGTCTCATCGTGCCAGGCTTCCTGTTTCCTGTTAGCTATGAAACGGGCAGCTGCTATTGAATGTTTCGTACTCATAATCCTGCGGCTAATATTTGAGTGATATGAATGGTCTTTATCGGCAGGTGTTCACGCTCGATGACACCCTGCATATGCATCAGACAGGAACTATCGGCTCCGGTGATATATTCGGCCCCGGTACTCATATGGTCTTTCACCTTGTCATGTCCCATACAAACAGAGACTTCCGGCTCTTCGACGGCAAACATTCCTCCGAAACCGCAACATTCGTCGATGCGCTTCGGTTCGAGTATCTCGATGCCTTTTACCAACTGCAACAGATCACGCAGTTTGGAAAAGTATGGGATATTCATTTCGCTGGGGGATGACAGATGCAACTCGCGCACCCCGTGACAACTGTTATGAATACTCACTTTATGGGGGAAAACAGAAGGCAGTTCTTCCGGTTTCACTACATCATGCAGAAACTCGCAGATATCGTATATCTTACTGCTATTCTGACAAACATGTCCGGCCTTTTCCAGGATGCCGGGATGATTCTCTTTTACGAATGCAACACAACTGGCAGACGGTCCGACCACATAGTCGTACTGTTTAAATAAATCTTCCATACGGAGAGCCAGTTTCAGGGATTCGTTTTCAAAACCGGCATTTGCCATCGGCTGGCCGCAACAAGTCTGGTCTAAAGGATAATCGACGTCCAGGCCCAAATGCTTCAAGAGTTTGTAGGAGGCTACGCCAACCTCCGGATACACCGCGTTGATATAACACGGGATAAATAGTCCTATCTTCATATTGGTTGAATTATAACATAAGTATAACTGTTCTCTCTTAAGAGATGTTTTCCAACGAACTACAAAATTAAAATAACTTCTTAACTATTCTCCATATATTTGTGCAACTAAAGCTAATAAATTTAAATGGATATTTTAATTTTATGTGTAAACCCATATCATCGGTTTCCACACCATCCGAAAGGATGATTCAGCTTCTGTAAAGTTATATAAACCATTTGCTGTAATTCTGTTTTGATATCTCATGCGGTGTAAAATATTATACTTACATTTGTCGCATAGTATAAACAACTTAATCTATAATCTTTATGACAACAAAGCCTTACAAAAATGAGAACAAGCCATCCGACAAGGTTTCCGAACCTATAGCATCTTATGCCAACCCGGAAAAGACCAGCATAATAGAAACCTATTGGGGATTATTGAAGAACCTCAGTACAGACATAAAGCTAAAACTAATAGCTAGACTTTCTAACTCTATCCTGGAAGATAAAGCAAAAGAAGAATACAAAGATTTGCCAGATAAATTTTATGGAGCATGGGAAGATGATAAAAGTGCCGAAGAGTTAATCAACGAAATACGTAACAGCCGGGTATTAGGGACACGACATATAGAATCCTTTGAATGATGAAAGCACAATATCTATTAGATACGAATATCTGTGTTTTCCTGTTCAGAGGTAAATACGATATCAATAAAAAGATTAGTCAGGTAGGATGGAATAATTGTTGTATATCCGAAGTGACTGTTGCAGAATTGAAATACGGAGTAGAATGTTGCTCTAATCCCCTAGCAAATGAGACTATTCTAAAAGCTTTCCTTGAGAAAATTACAATCATCCCGTTTGCCACAGCCATCGATAGGTACGCAGAAGAAAAAGCAAAATTAAGGAAAGCAGGTAAACTTGTTGATGATTTTGATTTGTTCATTGCTTGTACTGCCAGTGCTAACAATCTGGTTATGGTCACTGATAATGAAAAGCATTTTGATCGAATATCGAAACTTACCGTTATTAATTGGATTGAAAGATAAAACAAAAGGAGGATGCTGTAACATCCTCCTTTTCATTTCGTTCTTACCTATATTCCTGCCAGCTCTTAATCTGTATATCATCTACCGTCAGCGTACAGAACGCTTCGATAAAGGCACTTGCCAGACGGGCATTTGTGATAAGTGTCGTATTCAGGTCGATAGCGGCACGGCGGATCTTATAGCCGTTATCCAACTCACCGGCGGAAAGGTCACGCGGGATATTTACTACCATGTCGATCTTTTTTTCGTGGAGCATGGTGAGTGCCTGCGGCTGTTTACCCTCCTCGCTCGGCCAGTAAACACGGGTACTCGGGATGCCATTCTCTTTCAGGAAACGATGTGTTCCGCCTGTTGCGAAGAGATTGTAACCCTTTGTCGCCAACATCTTGGCAGCATCCAGCATCGCCACCTTCTGTTTCGGCGTACCGGTCGAAAGCAGGATATTCTTTTCCGGGATACGCAGACCGACGGAAAGCATACTCTTCAGGATCGCTTCGGAGACATCATCGCCGATACAACCCACCTCACCGGTCGAAGCCATATCCACACCCAGAACAGGGTCAGCTTTCTGTAAGCGGTTGAAAGAGAACTGGGAAGCCTTGATACCTACATAATCGAGGTCGAACTCATTCTTATTCGGCTTTTCGACAGGCAAACCCAACATGATACGGGTAGCCAGCTCGATAAAGTTTATCTTCAGGACCTTGCTCACGAACGGGAAGCTGCGCGAAGCACGGAGATTACACTCGATTACCTTGATCTCGTTGCCTTTAGCCAGATACTGGATATTGAACGGGCCGGAGATATTCAATTCCTTCGCAATCTGCTTGCTGATACGTTTGATACGGCGAACCGTTTCCACATACAACTTCTGCGCAGGGAACTGGATCGTTGCATCACCGGAGTGTACGCCTGCAAACTCGATATGCTCGCTGATCGCATACATCACGATCTCTCCATGATCGGCTACCGCATCCATCTCCACCTCCTTGGCATGTTCGATGAACTGGCTTACTACCACCGGATGCTTCTTGCTGACGTTAGCCGCCAGTTGCAGGAAGCGTTCCAGCTCCTCCTGGTTGGAGCAGACATTCATGGCCGCACCACTCAGTACGTAACTCGGACGAACCAATACAGGGAAACCTACTTCCTCCACAAACTGATTGATATCTTCCATACTGCTCAACTCTTTCCAGCGAGGCTGATCCACCCCGATACGGTCGAGCATGGCTGAGAACTTCTCACGATCTTCCGCATTATCGATACTCTTGGCCGATGTTCCAAGGATATTGACATGCTGTTCGTCCAAACGCATCGCCAGGTTATTCGGGATCTGGCCTCCGGTAGAGACAATCACACCGTGCGGATTCTCCAGTTCGAGAATATCCATTACACGTTCGAATGTCAGCTCATCGAAGTAAAGACGGTCGCACATATCGTAGTCGGTCGAAACCGTTTCAGGATTGTAGTTGATCATAACGGAGCGCCAGCCCTCCTTGCGGATCGTGTTGAGCGCCTGCACACCGCACCAGTCGAACTCTACCGAGCTGCCGATACGGTAAGCACCCGAACCCAGCACCACGATAGAGCGTTTATCTCCCAGATAATGCACATCGCTTTCCGTTCCACTGTAAGTCAGGTACAGATAGTTGGTCTGTGCCGGATATTCAGCAGCCAACGTATCGATCTGTTTCACCACCGGAAGGATGCCGCGGTATTTACGGTCCTGACGAACCTGAAGGATCGCCTTTTCACCGTCTTCCATCTGATCTTTGAAGATAGCACGGGCAATCTGGAAATCAGAGAAACCTTGCTTCTTCGCCAGACGGAACAGATTGTCGGGGATATCGACTATCCGGCTGAAACTTTCCAAAGCTCCTGCGGTCTGGATAATATTATATAGTTTCTGAAGGAACCATTTGTCGATCTTTGTCAGGTCATGGATCTGGTCAATCGTATAGCCGGCACGGAAAGCCTTGCTTATTACGAAGATACGATGATCAGTCGGCTCATTCAGCGCCTTATCGATATCCGGGATGAGCAGCTCTTTGTTTTCCACAAAGCCGTGCATACCTTGACCGATCATACGCAGACCTTTCTGAATAGCCTCTTCAAATGTGCGGCCGATAGCCATCACCTCTCCAACCGACTTCATGCTAGAACCCAGTTCGCGGGCAACGCCATGGAATTTACCCAGGTCCCAACGCGGTATCTTGCAGACCACATAGTCGAGTGCCGGTTCAAAGAAGGCACTGGTCGTTTTCGTTACCGAGTTCTTCAGGTCAAACAAGCCGTAGCCTAAACCTAATTTAGCAGCGACAAAAGCCAGCGGATAACCTGTTGCCTTCGATGCCAATGCCGAGGAACGGCTCAGACGGGCATTCACCTCGATCACTCGGTAATCCTCGCTTTCAGGGTCGTAGGCATACTGCACGTTACATTCTCCCACAATTCCGATATGGCGGATGATGCGGATAGCCAGTTCGCGCAGTTTGTGATAATCCGTATTGCTCAGTGTCTGTGAAGGAGCGATCACGATCGATTCGCCGGTGTGGATTCCCAGCGGGTCGAAGTTCTCCATGTTACAAACCGTGATACAATTGTCGAAACGGTCGCGCACTACTTCGTATTCCACCTCTTTCCAACCTTTCAGGCTCTTCTCCACCAAGACCTGCGGAGAGAAAGAAAAGGCTTTTTCAACCAGTACATCCAGTTCTTCTTCATTATCGCAGAAGCCCGAACCCAGACCACCCAGTGCATAAGCGGCACGCACGATCACCGGGTATCCCAGTTCTCGAGCAGCACGGCGTGCGTCTACGATGTTCTCTACCGCTTCGCTCTTGATCGTCTTCACATCGATCTCGTCGAGCTTGCGAACGAACAGTTCACGGTCTTCCGTATCCATGATGGCCTGTACCGGAGTACCCAGCACACGCACGTTATATTTTTCAAGTACGCCGCTCTGATAAAGAGCCACCCCGCAGTTCAGTGCCGTCTGTCCGCCGAATGCCAGCAGGATACCCTCGGGACGTTCCTTTTCGATAACCTTTTCTACAAAGAAAGGAGTAACGGGTAGGAAATAAACCGTGTCCGCAACCCCCTCCGAAGTCTGTACCGTTGCAATATTCGGATTGATAAGCACCGTCCGGATGCCCTCTTCCTTGATGGCTTTCAACGCCTGGCTACCTGAATAATCGAACTCGCCCGCCTCACCGATCTTGAGAGCGCCGGAACCTAATATCAGGACTTTCTTTATATCTTCTTTCATTGTTATATCAGTTACAATAATTCTACGAACTTATCAAACATAAACTCCGTATCCGTCGGCCCGCTACAAGCCTCGGGATGGAACTGCGACGAGAAGAAAGGTTTCGTTTTATGCCTGATACCTTCGTTCGTACCGTCATTCATATTGATAAAGAGTGGTTCCCAATCGGCACCCAACGTTGTGTTATCCACCGCATATCCATGATTCTGCGAGGTGATGAAACATTTCTCCGTTCCTACCATCCGAACCGGCTGGTTGTGGCTGCGGTGTCCGTATTTCAGTTTGTAGATAGAAGCACCTCCCGCTTTTGCCAGTAGCTGGTTACCCATGCAGATACCGCAGATAGGCTTCTCGCCTGCCAGGGCTTTGCGGATATTCTGAACGGCTGCATCGCAGGTATCGGGATCGCCGGGACCGTTGCTAATGAACAATCCGTCATATTCCAGCGTATTGAAATCATAGTTCCAGGGAACCCGGATCACAGTCACATTCCGTTTCAGCAGGCTGCGGATGATGTTATGTTTCACGCCGCAATCCACCAGGACAACCCGTTTCTTTCCTTCGCCTTCCCCATAAGTAATGACTTCTTTACAAGACACTTTGTCTACATAATTCACATTTCCGTATTGTCCGAAATCCGTAAGGTCGGTCTTTGCATCACCGATCACGATCTTTCCCATCATGACACCGTGCTCACGCAGTTTCTTGGTCAGCGCACGTGTATCGATTCCGTAAATTCCGGGAATACCCTCTTCTTTCAACCAGCTTCCCAAGCTTCCGACAGCATTCCAATGACTGTAGTCATGACTGTAATCACTTACAATAATCGCCTCCGCATGGATCTTTTCACTTTCCATAAACGTGGCGATCCCGTCCGGACCGAATGTACGGGGAGGTACACCGTAGTTACCCACCAGCGGATAAGTCAGAACCATCAGCTGACCGGCATAAGAAGGATCGGTCAAACTCTCCGGATATCCCGTCATGGCCGTGTTGAACACTACTTCGCCGGTAACCTCCTTCTCGCAGCCGAAAGAAAGACCGCGAAAAACAGTCCCGTCGTCTAAGATCAATGTTGCTGTTTTTTCTGTTTGCATAAACTTATGTTTGAGTTGACAGTTATCTGATTAAATATTCTTCTTCCATATAATTGATGAAAGCCTTGTTCACCATCCGTGCACCGCCCGGTGTCGGATAATCACCGGAGAAATACCAGTCTCCCGGATGATTCGGACAAGAAGCATGCAAGCCGTCCAATGTCTGGTAAACGATCTCTACCTTGGCACGTGTACCCGCCGGAGTCAGCAAATCGACCATCTTGGCCGAAATCTCCTCATCGGTGAACGGTGCGTAAATTTCCTTTACAAAATTTACAATCGTACCGTCCTCCTGTGCCTGTTGTTTCTTGGCTTTCCAATAAGCATCCGTTATCACCAACTCCATTCCCCGCTCTTTCAGCAAAGCCACCGCTGCCCTGAAAGCGATAAACTCGTTCATCCGCGACATATCGATCCCGTAATAATCCGGATAACGCACCTGCGGAGATGAAGATACGATCACGATCTTCCGCGGATGCAGACGGTCCAGGATACCGATGATACTTTGTTTCAGGGTTGTTCCGCGAACAATGCTATCATCTATTACAACCAGATTATCGACGAATGGTTCGATACTTCCGTAAGTAACATCGTACACATGGGCTGCCAGGTCGTTACGGCTGTTACCTTCGGCGATAAAGGTACGCAATTTTATATCTTTAATCGCTACTTTTTCAGCACGAACGCGCATGGAAAGTATCTGATCCAGTTCTTCTTCCTGCAAAAGATGGCTGCGGTCGGCGATCCATTCTTTTTTCAGTTTGTTCAGATAGTTATTCAGCCCTTCCTGCATACCGAAATAGGCGACTTCCGCCGTATTGGGAATGAAAGAAAAGACAGTATGTTTGAGGTCGTAATCGACAGCTTTCAGTATCGGATGAACCAGATTCTCTCCCAACTTCTTACGTTCGCGGTAAATATCCACATCGCTGCCGCGGGAGAAATAGATACGCTCGAAAGAGCAAGCTTTATTCACCTTCGGCTCCACGATCTGCGAAGTACGGAAACGGCCGTCTTTACTGATAAACATCGCTTCGCCACGTTGCAAATCCTTTATATCTTCGGCCTGCACGTTCATCGCCGTCTGGATGACCGGACGCTCGGAAGCCAGTACCACGATCTCATCATCCGCATAATAGAACGCCGGACGGATTCCCCAGGGGTCACGCACGCTGAACGATTCGCCGCTACCGGTCAGACCACAGATCACAAATCCGCCGTCCCAGGTCGGTACACAACGTTTCAACACGTTCGACAGATCGACATGTGCCTCGATCGCGTGGGTTATATCCATCCCCGTCAGTCCACCGTCTTCATACTTCCGGTACAAACGTTCGATCTCCCGGTCCAGACGGTGTCCCATCTGTTCGAGCATGATATACGTATCGGCAAATTTACGCGGATGCTGGCCGATCGCTGTAATTTCTTTAAAGATGTCGTTTACGTTTGTGAGATTGAAATTTCCGCAAAGAGCGAGGTTCTTGGCTCTCCAGTTGTTGCGGCGTAAAAAAGGATGGACGTAGGAAATACCGGACTTACCGGTCGTACTGTAACGGAGGTGACCCATATAAAGCTCTCCGGCGAAAGGAAGATTTGATTTTGCGAAAAGCGGATCATTCAATTTACCGGGCGGTAAATCTTTGTAATGTTCATGAACGGCGGCGAATATCTCGGTTATAGCTCCTGTTCCCAATGCTCTTTCCCGAAACATGTATTCTTCACCGGGGGTTGCTTCTAACTTCACGCAGGCTAAACCGGCTCCTTCCTGTCCCCTGTTATGCTGCTTCTCCATCAGTAAATAGAGTTTATTCAGCCCATACATCCAGGTACCATACTTTTGATGATAATATTCTAAAGGTTTCAGTAACCGGACCATGGCGACTCCACACTCATGTTTAAGTTGTTCCATCTGGTTCTATCTTGTTTATTTCGACCACAAAGATACGCACTTTATCAAACACAATGTTCATATTAATGCAAAATAATTGACACATTAATAGAAATAATCATTTTATCCGGCATTTAGTTAAAATATTATATATTTCTGTATTGTTTCGACAAAGTTACAATTACATAGCCAAAAACCACTCCCGACATAAAATTTGTAAGGAGAACGGGGATATACGATATAATTAATAACACTTATTCATAATAGCTCTTCCCAATCCTTATCTGTTAGCGACTTGAACGGGTCGTTTTCCGTAATAAATGTTTCAGCCAGCTCACTCTTGGATTCCTGGAGGTTACGGATCTTTTCCTCGATCGTATCGGCAGTGATGAAGCGGTAGGCAAAGACCTGTTTATCCTGCCCGATGCGATGGGCACGGCTTTCCGCCTGCATCTCAGCCGCCGGATTCCACCAGGGATCGATAATAAATACATAATCGGCATCCGTCAGGTTCAGTCCTACCCCACCCGCTTTCAGCGAGATGAAAAAGGCGGACACATCCTGGCGGGTTGAGAAACGGGCAATTTCGCCCTCCCGGTCCAATGTACTGCCGGTCAGCATTGCATACTGCCATCCATGTTGCGTAAAAGCATCCGCCAACAATTTCAGGTGTGTGACAAAAGAAGAAAAGATCAATACTTTATGCCCTTCGCTCACCAGTGTTTCAAAAGCATCCAACACCTGTTCCATCTTTCCCGAACCACCCGTATATTCCGGTAAAACCATTTGCGGATGATTAGCCAGCTGACGTAAACGGGTGATACCATTCAAAGCAACAAAAGAATTCTTGTAACGTTCCTGCAAGATCGTGTTCCGCAATGCATTCTTTTCTTTCTGATACACTTCGCGTTGCTCCAGTGTCATTTCGCAATATACGACCTCTTCCGTCAATGGCGGAAGTTCCGGTGCCACCTGTTGTTTGGTCCGTCGCAAAAAGAAAGGACGGATAATTTGTTGTAAACGTTTACGGGCATTCTCATTCCCCTCCCTGGTAATCGGATGGATGAAATGTTTCCGGAAACCGTCTGCCGACCCCAATAAACCGGGATTGATAAAATTGAATTGTGCCCATAGATCTTTCAGTGAGTTTTCGATAGGTGTTCCGGTCAGTACCAGCCGGTGTTCACATTGCAGACGGACCACCGAATGATAGGTCATGGAAGCCGGATTCTTTATGTTTTGGCTTTCATCCAGTATCACATAAGTATAACGATACTTCTCCAGCAGCTCGATATCACGCCGCAACAGTCCATAAGTGACCAGCACGATATTATACCGGTTGAAGTTTTTACAGGGATCTTTCCTTTTCTGATCTCCGGTATAAGTATAGACACTCAACGTACTGAACTTGCGGATTTCCCGTTTCCAGTTAGGCAATAAAGAAGTAGGTACAACAATCAGGGAAGCGGGAATAGTCGCTGATTCTTCCTGTCTGTCCTTCACTTCCTCATAGGGTTTGTCATCCGGCGAATCTGTTCCGAAAAAGGAAAGTTGCCCGCTTTGATCGACTGTAACATTCTCCGAAGCGGATGGAGAAATCGTAACCTCTTTAGGTTCCTCCGGATCATATATCTGTTGCAGCAAGGTAATAGCCTGCAATGTCTTCCCCAATCCCATATCATCCGCCAGGCAACCACCGAAACCATTCGCCGCCAGATGGGCCAACCAGGAAAAACCTTCCTGCTGATACGGACGTAACGTCGTCTTTATCTTTGGTGGAATAGCAACCGATTCTTTCTGCACATATTCCTTCGATACGGATTCATCCTGCTCCAAAGCAGAGACAATTCCCAAATGCATCTTACGGACTCTGATCTCCCCGGGCCGGTCATCGCCGAAAGCAAACAGATCGCTATATTTCTCAAACCAATCTTCAGGCAATAAGGTGACCTGCCCGTCCGGTAAAACAAACTCACGTTTCCCCTCCAGAATATGTTTTCTGAAGCGGATAAAAGGGAATTGAAAATCACCCATACGAACCGTGATACGAATATCGAACCAATCGGGAGAAGGGGAAATTTCCTGTGTCAGCGAAATATCTCCCAGATAGAACCGCAAAGAGGTATCGGTCTGCACAAAAGAGAAACAGGCTTCCAACTCGCTTTTATGTTGTTGCAGCCAATCAATAAATGTATAACCACCCGCTTCTGTGGTCCGAACGAACTGTACATCGGTTATCTGCTTGAAATGCCACTGTTCAAGTAAGCTGATGTACGTTTGTTCCAATTGCAAATCGCGTGTAAAATAATAAATGACCGGTTTCCCTTCGACATGTTCCAACCGGGGATAAGCGAACTGGTTTCTTTTTCCCGGCGAAAAAGAACGTTCTCCATACCTGAAACGCAGTTGAAGTGCCGGTTCATCATTGATAGAACGCTCCACAGATAATTCCGGGACACAAGTGCGGGGTTCATGGATCATATCAAACCCGGAAGAACTTGCCGGATAATCGCTGATCAAAGGAAGTGCCACCAGTTCCAGATATTTTTCAGTCTCAGCCAACGAAACTTCCACGTATTTCCGTGAAAGGAAAGGTGTAACTTTCGCCGCTTCTATACGTTTGAATGCTAACAACTGGTCATCTAGCAGGAATATAGCAGGCTTTGATGACAACAACAGAAACCGCCTCTTTTTCAATAAAGACACTTCCACTCCATTCATGTGACATAAGGCTGTGTACCGAAAAGAATGGTCTGTTATCTCGAAACGAAAAGAGATCTCGGCCTCCTCCCCGGAAAAGCGCACCCGGTCATGTTCATAAAGCAACTTACTTCCTGCTTCCTTTATATATACAGACAAATGGTTTACCTGTATCAACCGGACCATCTCCCTTATCTTCTTATCGATGAACGGTCGGAGTTGTTTCTTCAGCATCTCCGGCGTCACCGAATTCAGAAAGCCGGTAACTGTTTGTTGCCGGGAATACACCTGCATCAGTTTCTTTTCCGAGTAACTCTGTGCGATCGCGATTGCCCGTTTCTCCATATCAGACAACCCCGCTTCATTTCCGGCATGCGTGGCTTGCTCTTCCACGCTGATCACTTCCGGCGATACAGTTCTGGCAAAATAAGGAATAAGCAAAGGTCCCAAAACAGGATGGTTACTTAACGCAATGATCAATATCTGATTTTCGGGCATCAACGGTTCATTTTTATTAAAATTACAAAGTTACAAGAAAAACAAATAACCAGGCATATAGACTGAATTAAAGATATTTGATTACTTTTATCTCCCATAACAAACAAAACAGAATTTATGTCCTATTGCGAATATGTAAAAACATCTAAGGATTCAGCCGTCGAGCTTAATAAAGCCTATCATGATACAAGTTACGGTTTCCCTATCGAAGACGATAATGAGTTATTCGGCAGACTTCTCCTGGAAATCAACCAGGCGGGCCTAAGTTGGTCGACGATATTAAAGAAAGAACCGAGCTTCCGTTCTGCTTACGATAATTTCCATATTGAAAAGGTTGCAAATTACACGGAAACAGATGAAGCCAGACTTTTATCCGATTCCGGCATCATTCGGAATAAATTAAAAATAAAAGCAGCCATCCACAATGCCCAGGTCATTGTACAACTGCAAAACGAATACGGCTCATTCAAAAACTGGTTGGACCATCATCACCCTAAAACCAAAGAAGAATGGACCAAATTATTCAAAAAGACATTCAAATTCACCGGTGGTGAGATCGTCAACGAATTCCTGCTAAGTACCGGCTATCTTGAAGGAGCCCATACACCGGATTGTCCCATATATCAAAAGATTCTGGAAAAGAATCCGGCATGGAACAAACGGTAAAAATCAAACAAAGATTGTTTGATTTTCTTTGGAATCTATTGCAAATTCCATATTTTTGTATCTGTGAATTAATGTATTATCTAATTTATGGCATCAATCGACACCATATAGTTACTTCTTCCGGGCTTGTCAGGGAATATCTCCTTGACACAAGTTTTCATGCCCAAATTCCTCCAGAGCTTATTATAAAATGATGAATGTGTTTGCTTGTTAAAAAATGAAAGACATGAAATTTAATCAGATAGATATCGAAAAATGGAATCGTAAGGAATATTACATTCACTACATGAATGAATTACGCTGCACATATAGTTTGACCGTTAATATTGACATTACAAATTTAAAAGCAGTTGTAAGAAAAATGAATAAAAAGATATATCCTGTACAAATATATATGATTGCAAACATTGTAAATCAGTATAAGGAATTTCGAATGGATATTAATTCTTACGGAGAGTTAGGTTATTGGGATGAGGTACATCCAAGTTATACGGTGTTTAATAAGGATAATGAAACATTTTCCAGTATATGGACTAACTATAATCGCGTTTTCAGTCGATTTTATGACAGTTGTATTGCTGATATGGGTAACTATTCACAATCAACTTCCTTAAAACCGAAACAAAATGAGCCTCCTAATTCTTTTACGATTTCGAGTTTACCTTGGGTGAACTTTACAGGATTTAATGTGAATGTATTTAATGAGGGATGTTATTTTCCACCCATTTTTACAATAGGTAAATTTATTGAAACAGAAGATTCTGTTTTAATGCCGCTCTCGATACAAGTTCATCATGCTGTATGTGACGGATTTCACATTGGGAGATTCGTGCAATCATTACAAGATTTATCATCCAATCATAAGGAGTGGTTATTTTAAATCAGATATCCTTTTCAGAAACGCCTCAACTAAAGTCGGTGTCACATCTTAAGGCACAATCCCTTACCACCCGAGAAACATATAAAATGATTACGCACCGCCCGATACAGGTCAGCCGTACTTTCATCTCCGCAGGAACGTTTATCCTCTTCCTGCAACAGCATCTGTCCATAAAAATCTCTTTTCTTCATACTCTTCCTCCATTTTATTCGGATTAATCAAAAAGATAAAGATAAACATTCATCGCTTTCAGAATGTTCGATTTTTACTGATCAGGTTAACAGCGGTTTTCACTCAAACAGCTGTTCCGAAAGAAAAGACCACCTTATCACCCTGTTTTCCTCTCTTCATAACCCCTCCTTTCGGAAATCATTGCAATGAATCTTCCTTATCATCACAATGTCCCGACAGAGTCATCACAATGACTTCACGCACTCATCACAATGAAGTGGGACAATCATTGTGATGAAAATTTTAACACTACAAAATATTGGGAAATTATCTTTGGGATTATACTCTAAAACCAGGTTTACGTGTCTTTCTGAAAGCTAGAAGCTCTTTCTGAACAGTTCATTTTCATTTGACAGATTGTAGCAGATTTTGCTTTTTCCCTATCACTAGCCCTGAAATCATCACGATGATTGTTTTATTGTCTTATCAAATTTCTTTTCTATCTCCTACAAAAATCTTTATAATAAACTTCAACCTCTGCTGAGGCTTCCAAAGAGCATTTCTCACCTACCATTCTCCATACAAAGCAAGAAAATGAAGGGATAATTATCAAAATGATAATCTGTAATGATTAGACGAATCGTTAGGACCTGAGATTACTTTAAATTATCTTTGCAGCCATAATCAGAAATAAAAATTTAGACATGATAAAACCTCTTACCTCGTTAAGGTTTATATTTGCATTGATGGTATTTGCCGCACATTGCTATGTGATCGATCCTCATTTCTCCCATTTTTTATATAAAGAAGGGTTTGTCGGGGTAAGTTTTTTCTTTGTATTAAGTGGTTTTATCATCGCATACAATTATCAACGAAAATTTGAATCTAAAAGTATATCTCGTCGTGAGTTTTGGATAGCCCGCTTCGCACGAGTTTATCCATTGCATATCGCCACTCTTATGTTGTATCCTCTGGTCGGAGGGGCTCTATTGGCTATGAACTGGGATACGGTATTAAAACTTGTGTCACAATTATTTTTGGTTCACCCGTTCATTCCGCAGACGGACTACTTCTTTGCTTTCAACTCCCCCTCCTGGAGTTTGGGGTGTGAACAACTGTTCTATTTCTTATTTCCATTTTTAGCTTTATGGCTAAGCGATACCCGTAAGTTGTTTTGGATATTGATTGCAACAGGTTTAATAGTTGCCTGTGGTATGTATTTCACTCCTGAAGAGCAGATACGGGCTTACTGGTATGTGAATCCATTGACTCGACTGCCGGATTTTCTGGTAGGAATGTTGCTTTTCAAACTGTATGACAAGAGTACAGGAAACTGGAGTGTAAATCGGGCTACATGGTTTGAAATCGGAGCGGTAACATTATTCATTGCGTTTTATTATTGTGGTTCAGCCGGTGTACTACCTAAAGTATATCGGTATTCGGTATATTATTGGTTACCCGTCTCTTTGCTCCTTTATGTCTTTGCAATGAACAAAGGAATGATTTCCCGCTTTCTGAGTAATAAATATCTTGTAATCGGTGGCGACATAAGTTACGCCATGTACCTTATCCACCTGTTTATTATAGAATTATACAAAAGCACCGGTTGGAATTATCCGTGGCAAATAGTAATCCCGATATTACTATTGATTACCATTTGTTGCAGCTTACTGTCGTACCGCTATTTTGAAAAACCGGTGAATAAGTATATTCGGAAGCATTTAAAATAAACAACTCCGCAGAAAGTAAAAAAGAGCAGAAGATATCTAAAAATACGCCCCTGATAAGGCAATTATATAAATCAAGGTAACCATCATAAAGAATAATATATGAGAAACAAAAAAGTACTATTATTTCTCGCACAAGGATTTGAAGAATACGAAGCGAGTGTATTTACAGATGTTTTTGGATGGAGCAGAGCGTTCGGAATTGAACCTGTTGATTTGATAACTACGGGACTTAGATCTGAGATTAAATGTAAATGGAATTTTATTGTTCACCCTGAGATTGAATTTAAGGAAATCAATATTGAAGACTATGACGCACTAGCAATTCCTGGTGGGTTTAAAGATTCAGGATATTATGAAGATGCCTTTGACCAACGGTTTCTCCACTTGATACGTGAGTTTGATAAATATAAAAAAGTAATTGCTGCTGTGTGTGCTGCTGCAATACCTGTGGGACAATCTGGTGTTTTAAAGGGTAGAAACGCAACCACATACGATTTATCCGACATATATGGTAGAGAGTATCTTGCAAATTTGGGTGCAAATGTTCAAGATAAACACATAGTGATTGATAATAATATCATAACATCGACAGGACCAGCAACAGGTTTAGATGTTTCGTTTAAATTGCTGGAAATGCTAACTTCGACAGAAAATGTAGATGAAGTAAAGAAATATATGAGGTTTACTAACAAAGAATAAAGACCTGCCAACAGAGAAACGAGTATGACTATAATTTTAAATTAGACATCTGGTCGAATGATTATTTCGTTCGACTGTTGGTGTAAAATGAATTGCTTCGTAAAGAGGTTGAGTTTTTGAAACCCTTTATTTTGAGGACAATCCTTTCAACTTACAAAAATAAGGTTGTCCCAACCAAACCTTTCCATCACCTACGGCTACAAACCGTAATTTAGCACGTGTCAAAGCCACATTCAGCAAATTGGGTTTGGATGAAGCCCAGGCAGCAGCGCCTTTTGTCTTTTCATCAAGTCCCAGACATAAAATGACACCTGCAGCCTGTTTTCCCTGAAAAGTATGGACCGTTCCGATATGAGCATCCAGCCATTTCTTTAGTTCATCATCTCCGATCGGCTTAAAGGGGGCAAGTGTTTGCTTTATCGGTTGACGCAATTCTTTTTTCAGGACAGATGGTATTTCCGAAAATGGAGAGATGACAAACAAATCCGGTAAATCCTGTAATTGACGGATCTCATCCATAATCATCAGTTTGATGACAGTTCCTTGCTCCGGTACATAATGACGACCACGCACCTGACCTTCAACCTGTACAAATCCATTCTGCATGATCAAATCAGACGATCCGCTCTGAGTCGAATTATACATCATATTATTATATGCGATCTCATTAGCGATGGAAAACATCGGATCGATACAACGGCGGTGAACGCGTAAAGGTGAACCGGTCCAGGTATCATTAGTAATCCAGCCATACGGATTCGCCCGGTCAGCCATCGACTGAACGGAAAGTGAAGTATGTATCTGCGTCTTATCCAGTCCAAAATAACGGCTAAAGTTATTGATGATCTGCTCCGGTATCGTTACGACAGGCTCTATCTGGAAAGGATCACCTACAATAACGGCCCGTTTCGAACGCCAGATAGCCCCGGCAGCCGCCTGTGGAACGGCCTGTCCCGCCTCATCTACAAATAACCACGGAATAGACCCCGTCCCCAACGTACTGAACATACGCTGGATAGATGCAAAAGTAGAAGAAACGACAGGAACAACCAGCCAAAACGTATTCCACATCGCCTGTATCTCCTTCTCGGTAAGATCGCCACCCGTTTTCAGGTAATTGAAGAAACCATCCAATGTCGTTTTTATCCGGCTCGATGTTGCATTTGCCCGGAGTATAAACAGTTCATTTACCTTCATTGCTTCAATGAACAATTCGGATTGCAACTGCTTCAGTTTTTGCGAATACCAGGGAGAGGTTTCCTGAGTCTTCTTCGATTCGATTTGTTGCCAAAACGTAGCATCAGCATAGGCCCCTTTTAACTCTTGACGAGCTTTTTCAGTAGAATCCACCAGCCGAGTATATAATGCATTTACTTTATCATAATCCTTTTTACTCTTTTCTTGTCTCTTTCTCTGCTTCTCTATCTCTGAACAAAATTCCTGTAACCGGGCTTTCTGCTCCGCAATAACATCTGTCTGCTTATTGTATTCCGACAAAACAGAAGCCACAGCCTTTTTATATTGAGTTCGTACTTCTTTACTGAACCAATATGTAAAAAATCCGGGACGAGTAGACTGCAACAGTTGCATTTCACTCTTTATCTCTTCCCTTCTTTGCGTACTCTCTTCTATTTCAGCAGACAACAGAGCAGAAGCGTTTTCCTGTTTATTCAACTCTTCCTCATCAACGGCCAAACGGTTCGCTACATCTTCATGTTGAAGGCGAATTTTCTCTTTGTTTTCCTCATCTTCCATAAAACCGGTCAGACGGGATTTCTCTTCCTCTACTTCATAAAGTTTCTTTTTAAAAGACGATACAACATCAAGCCACTCTTCTTCTGTGGGTTTATAATCGGCCAACTGTTGCTTTAGCGTATAAGTATCCTTCTCCGAATTTCCATTCCAGATACAACCGATCAGTTTCCGTTGATTTTCTTTATTTCCTAATACAGCAGCGATTATTCCCCAATATTGTTCATCCAGACAATCTTCACTAACCTGCCGGAAATATCCAACCTGATCGGAATAACCTTTTACTTCCCCCTTTAAGGGTAGTTCTTTTGAAATATTCTCTACCGCTCCGTTATTCGAAGATGCAACAACAATACCTCCATCACTGATGGAAGGATCCGGTGCATAAATAAACGGAGTGTATTTCTCACTGACCTGCACCTCACCTATTTTACGGAAAGCCTTTGCCGGATCAGTAAAGCTGACCATCTTTTTAGCACGCTTCACCAGAATTGCAGCAATAATATCCCTTAGCAAGGTTGTCTTTCCTGTTCCGGGAGGTCCGTTTACAGAAAATAGTCCCTCTTGTTTCTTACCGGACAGCTCTTTACTAACAGTATTTACAGCAAACTGTTGCATCAAACTTGCCCCATAAGGAGACGGCCAACAACCATCCGGGTAATTTTCCGGAATCAGACTTGCTTTCAGAATCTCAGGATGAAGGGATAAGTCCGAATGAGCGAAATCTTCATTCAAACAGGCACTCAAATAATTCTTAAATGCTGTATTATAACCTTCTTTTTCATGAGAAGCAATTATCCGCTCCAAATCGTCGATATAGAAACTGTTCAATATATCAGCATTCGATTCATCCGGATCTGAAGGGTTATTTTTCTTGAAAACTTCTTCTGTACGAATGTATATATCCGTTTCAGGAGAAGTACTCCACTTCAGTTTCCGTATGATTAATGATTGAATTTCTTGTAGATTTTCGAGTGTCTGGGTATCTGACAAATAACTCAGAAAGTCTTCAGCCAGTTCTTTCCGGTTCTCGGTTAATTGCTCAAACAGATTAGATTTTAACTGATTAAAATCCTCCGACCAGGTATCGGTTTCCACCTTATCTTCTTCCAACTGTTTCAATGCCCAGGGCATCGTAGAAAGGCCAAATGTATTTTGTATATATATACCCTGACAATCCAGTTTAAAAGAAGCATAACAAACCTTGGCATTAACCGGATTTGGGTTGATACTTTCATCCTTAAATAAATTTTTTACAAAATCGGAAACAGATGTCAGAGAAAAGACACCCAGATAAATGGTATATTGAATCGTCTTTCTCGGATCTTTTGCTTCCAACGGACGCATCCATGGAAGCTCCTCCCCCAATCGTTTTACACTATTATCTTTCGGAAGAAGAGCCGGAGAAAAATGTTCCAGTTTGTGCCAACAGGAAAGTATATGTTTATAATCTGGCATTGTGTTATTTGTTAGTTGTTTCAATTAACCACCAACAAAATTACTAAATCATTTTAAATACAATGCATAGAGGTTTATACAATATCAGAAATTCTTTATTCCATCCTGGCTTTTACCTTTCCCCAGGCATGTGTATCGAACAAACAGCTACTCCGCATTGTATCGTACATTTCCCTGAAACGTGACATCGGTATCATAAAACTTAAAATATCCGGTTCAAAATAAGGACGCACGGAAGGGTCGAAGAATCCGATAAACGTACGCTTTCCTCCTCTCGCATTCTCAATAACGGCTTGTGTGACTACAGAGCAACAACCGGAGCCAAATAAAGAAGTAACGGCATCCTGTGAATTATTATCGAAAAACGCCCAGGTAGCCAGGCCGGAAAGCATATCGGGTGTTGCCAGGAACAGAATTCCTTCGAGATTATCGAAGTTCTCAACTTTATCCATTCGGGCAAAATTCAGATAATCCATCTTTGCTCTCGGAACTTGCAATTCCTCCAAGAACTCAGAAACGCCTTCAGGGGTTTGTTTATATTTTTCTTTTAAAGACACAAATCCGGGAATCCGTTCGGGCATCTCTGTAAAACCGGTATAGAATTTTCCACCGCCACAACCGATATTTTCCACACTCAAAGTAACCGTTTGCCCATCCCTGACATCCTTCATACATTTGAATAAACATCCTCCGATTTTATCAACAGAGTTTACCGGTTGCTCTGAATACCAAAAGACGATTGGAAGATCCACTTTTTCACCAAAAGCTTCGCGATAATTATTGAGAAATACCTTTATGTCCATGATCAGATTATTTATTGGTTTTGTCAAATATACGAAAAAATCAATTCTATTATAGTATATTTGAGCAATCATTACAATATAAATCAAAAGCTATGTATGAACTTCAACAAGCAGGAGAACAAAGCTACTATATAAACTCACCGGCAAAGATCGGTATCTATCGGCAAAACTATACGGATATTTATCTGATCGATAGCGGAAACGATAAAGAAGCGGCCAAGAAAATCGTTAAGATTGCTGCTGCACAAAACTGGAAAATAAAAGGGATTATCAATACCCATTCCAATGCAGATCATATTGGAGGAAATGCCTATTTACAAACACAAATCGACTGTCCGGTTTTTGCAAATGGGATAGAAGCTGCTTTCACACAGTATCCCATATTGGAACCGTCATTCTTATATGGTGGATATCCCTGTAAAGAGTTACGGAGTAAATTCCTGTTAGCGAAAGAAAGCCGGACGTTGCCTTTCACTGATAAGGATTTCCCCCGTGAACTGGAGATCATCCCCTTACCCGGCCATTTCTTTGAGATGGTAGGTTTCCGAACTCCTGACGATACCGTTTTCCTGGCAGATTGCATCAGTAGCGAGTCAACCCTGAATAAATACCAGGTCTCTTTCATTTACGATGTTGCCCGTTACCTGGAAACACTGGATTTTGTTGAAAAGATGCAGGCTACACGATTCATACCTTCGCATGCAGAAATGACGACTGACATAAAAGAACTGGTATCTGTCAACCGGAATAAGATTTACGAGATAGGCGACACCCTGCTCGAAATCTGCTCCATCCCTCAAAATAGCGAAAACATTCTTCAGATACTTTTCGACAAATACGGGCTATCGATGAACTTTGAACAATACGTACTGGTGGGCAGCACGATCCGCTCCTATCTTTCCTGGCTCAAAGATCTGGGTAAATTATCCGTCAGCTTTGATAACAATACGCTTCAATGGAAAAGCATTCATTCACCCCACTAAATACAACCTCATGAAAATTATATCTGTAAAAGAAAATCCGGCCTACAAAGACATAGCGATCAACTATCTGCAAAGTAAATGGCCTTCTGTATATCCTATCATGTATGAGGATAGCATCAATCATTGTATAGATTCTCCGAGTTCTTTTCCACAGTGGTATTTGTTGGAGAAAGATAATCAGATCATCGGCTGTGCAGGACTGATCACGAACGATTTTATCAGCCGGATGGACTTGTATCCATGGGTTTGCGCAGTGTATATAGACGAAACTCAACGAGGAAATTTTTACAGCAGCCTTTTATTGGAGAAAGCTAAAGAAGATACGGTTAAAGCTGGTTTCAACAAACTATACCTCAGCACCGAACATATAGGCTTCTATGAAAAGCTGGGATTCAAATATATAGGACAAGGATACCATCCCTGGGAAGACGAATCACGGATATACGAAATAGAAATAAAAACATAATTTCTTCGGATAACAGAGATTATATTGTAACTTTTTCAACCTAATTCATGCTTTGATTTTGAATAAATACATATATTTGCTTCTAATAAAAATAAAGTTTATGAGAATCACGTATTTTATTATCACCCTCGCAATTTGTTTTTGTACTTCGCTTTTTGCGGAGAACAAAGCAAACGATTTAATGAAACAGGCACAGAACAGCCTGGAACAAAAGGACTTTACCAAAGCCCGTTATCTTTATATCCAAGCTTACAAAGCCTTCTCGAACGAAGGAGACTATACGCAAGCCATTGATTGTGGAACAAAAGCGACATATCTTTATTACCGCGAAAACTACTATCAGGAAGCGTTTGAGCTTTGTCGGCAAATGACCCAGTTTCTGTTGACCGAAGAACAAAAAGCACAGAAAACATTTTACGACCAGCGTTTCCAACTGACAAAAGAACGGCTACAAATGTACATCAAGCTCAAAAATGCAGCGCAGGCCCAACTTCAGTTGAATACTCTGGATAACCTGGTCAGTCAAGCTGGTAGCGACAAGCTCGCCGAAGATTTATTATATACCCAGGCAAGCTATTATTATACCTTCGGACAAAACGATCAGGGAGACGCCAGTTTTAACAAACTGATCAACCAGTTCAAAGACAAAAAAGAATACGACAAAGTGAGTGAATGTTACAGACATCTGATCTCCATTGCCCGTACGGCAAATAATGCTCCGTTAATGGAACGTACCTATGAAAAGTATATCGTCTGGACCGATTCAGTAAAGGCACTCAATGCACAGGATGAACTGGGAGCATTGCAACTGAAATATGATGAAAGCCAGAAAACCATACAGGAAAAAGATGACAAACTATCGGGCAAACAATACATGATAGTAGGTCTCTGCACATTGGTGGTTATTCTTATCGCGGCTTTGGCTTTACTTGCCTTCCTGTTGTTACGTTTCATTGTACTCAACAAAAAGCTGAAAAACATTATCCAGACAACCAACGAGCATAGTGAACAGCAAACCAAATTTATTCAAAGTATTTCCGAACAAATGGAGCCTACACTCAATATGCTTGATATGTCGGCAGGAGAATTACGTAATACAGCTCCCCAACAAGCAGCTTCTATCCAGAAACGTGTAGATGCTTTGAAACAATTCAGCCTGAACATTCAGGAACTTTCTTCTCTTGAAAGTTCTTTAATGGAGACTTACGAGACACAATCCTTCAACATGGGAAGTTTCTGCAAAAAAGCGATGGATAAAGTAAAGGATAAAATACACCCTGATGTAGAAGTGATCGTAGATGCTCCTCAATTGGAAGTAAAATCAAATCCGGAACAGCTGGAACGTGTCTTACTACATTTGTTGAATAACGCAGCTTCATACACAACATCCGGCAAAATATGGCTGGAATTCAAGAGAAAAGGAGCTCATCTTTGCCATCTTATCGTAACAGATAACGGTACAGGAATTCCTGATGAACAAAAAGAGAACCTGTTCAAGCCATTCAACGAAGTCAAAGACCTGGCAGATGGCGACGGACTCGGATTGCCAATCTGCGCTCTGATCGCCAATAAACTGAATGGAAACCTGTCGATCGATAAAGACTACAAAAAAGGATGCAGGTTTATTCTGGTATTACAGATATAAGAGAAACATTAATCACTTTATTTTCTATATAAAAGCCTTTCAGGAAAACTGGAAGGCTTTTTTGTTGTTTATTTGACCATTTCAAAAAGAACTTCTTTCAGATTAAAAGTAAAAAGAAGTATTTATATTTCATATTGATACCAAAACAGCAACTATCACATTAAATAGAAACCATCCATTCAGATAAAGCAAAAAAACGTCACACTTTAACACCACAACGTATATCACAATGAAAGAAACATTCTATATTTGTCAAACAATTTGATAATAAAATAGGCATTACGCAAACATAAGGTCAACAAACAATGAAAGAACAGATCTATTTGAACAGAAAGCAGGGATTATATGATCCAGCGAATGAACATGACGCGTGCGGTGTAGGAATGTTGGTAAACATTCACGGAGGAAAGTCGCACGACATTGTAGAGTCAGCCCTTAAAGTATTGGAAAATATGTGTCACCGTGGTGCAGAAGGTGCAGATAACAAGACAGGGGACGGTGCAGGTATTCTATTGCAGATTCCTCACGAATTTATTCTGTTGCAGGGGATTCCCGTACCGGAAAAAGGGAAATACGGTACAGGTCTGGTCTTTCTTCCTAAAGACGAAACACAGCGATCCGCTATCCTCAGTATTATGATCGAAGAGATTGAAAAGGAAGGACTAACCCTGATGCACCTGCGGAAAGTTCCGGTCAACAGCGATATATTGGGGAAGGATGCCCTGGCAACTGAACCGGATATCAAGCAGCTCTTCGTGACCGGATGCGATAACCAACAGGAGCTGGAATTGAAGTTGTACGTTATCCGTAAACGTATTGAGAATAAAGTAGCAACCTCTGACCTGCCAGGCAGAAATGACTTCTATGTGACCTCGTTATCCACTAAAAATATTGTATATAAGGGAATGCTGGAGTCGATGCAACTTCGTCATTATTTTCCCGACCTGACAAATAATTATTTCACAAGCGGACTGGCATTGGTTCACTCCCGCTTCAGTACGAATACGTTCCCGACATGGAGCCTGGCCCAACCATTCCGTCTGCTGGCACATAACGGGGAGATCAATACGATCCGTGGAAACAGGGGATGGATGGAAGCGCGGGAAAGCGTACTCACCTCACCTACGATCGGGAATATAGAAAGTATCCGTCCGATCATTCAGCCCGGGATGAGCGATAGTGCCTCACTGGACAATGTGCTGGAGTTTCTGGTCGCTTCCGGATTAAGTCTACCTCATGCCATGGCGATGCTGGTACCGGAAAGTACAAATGAGAAGAATCCGATATCGGATGAACTGAAAGCGTTTTATGAATATCATTCTATCCTGATGGAACCGTGGGACGGACCGGCAGCTCTGTTATTCAGCGACGGACGGTTTGCCGGAGGTATGCTGGATCGTAATGGTTTGCGACCGGCACGTTACCTGATCACGAAAAACGACATGATGCTGGTAGCTTCCGAAGTGGGCGTAATGGATTTTGAAGCAAACGAGATCAAAGAGAAAGGCCGTCTGCAACCGGGAAAAATATTGATGGTCGATACAGAGAAAGGCGAAATATATTATGACGGCGAACTGAAAAAACAACTCGCCGAAGCCAAACCCTATAAGACATGGCTGTCAAACAACCGCGTGGAACTGGATGAACTGAAATCAGGACGTAAAGTACCCCATACAGTCGAAAACTACAGTAAAATGTTACGCACCTTCGGGTACAGCCGCGAAGATGTGGAAAAGATCATCATGCCGATGTGTACCGGAGGTGCCGAACCGGTCGGTTCTATGGGGAATGATACGCCATTGGCCGTTCTATCCGATCGTCCGCAGTTATTGTTCAATTATTTCCGTCAGCAATTTGCCCAGGTGACCAATCCACCGATCGACCCGATCCGTGAAGAACTGGTTATGAGTCTGGAAGAATATATAGGAGCAGTAGGCAATAATATCCTTGTGCCGAGTGAAAGCCATTGTAAAATGGTACGGCTGAATCATCCGATCCTGACCAACACGCAATTAGATTTGCTCTGCAACATCCGCTATAAAGGATTCAATGCAGTCAAACTGCCTATGTTGTTTGAAGTGGAAAAAGGACGGGAAGGCTTGAAAGCAGCCCTCGACGAGCTGTGCAAACAAGCGGAACAATCCGTTACCGACGGTGTGAATTACATCATCCTGAGCGATAAGAACGTAGATGAAAAGAGGGCACCTATCCCGTCGCTGCTTGCCGTCAGCGCCGTACATCATCACCTGATCTCCGTACAAAAACGTGTACAGACAGCTCTGGTCGTTGAAACCGGCGAGATGCGCGAGGTTATGCATGCCGCCCTCCTGCTGGGGTACGGAGCAAGTGCCATCAATCCGTATATGGTTTTTGCCATCCTGAAAGAGCTGGAAGGGAAACATGAAATCCAGCTGAACTACGAAACGGCACGCAAGAATTATGTAAAATCCATTTGCAAAGGGCTTTTCAAAGTGATGAGTAAAATGGGGATCAGTACTATCCGCAGTTATCGCGGAGCCAAACTGTTCGAAGCCGTCGGTTTGGATGCCGGACTGGCACGCACCTATTTCGGCGGTACGACCAGCAACGTCGGCGGTATACGCCTGGATGAGATCGCCCGCGATGCGACCGTGCTACATCAACAAGCTTTTAACCTTCCGGTTGATGAGATGCTGGAACATAAAGGGATATACAGCTTCCGGAAAGACGGGGAGAAACATGCCTGGAACCCGGAAACCATTTCCACGCTGCAACTGGCTACACGCCTGGGCAGTTACAAGAAGTTCAAAGAATATACCCATATGGTGGACGAAAAAGAATCGCCCATCTTCCTACGTGACTTCCTTACTTTCAAGAAACAAAAATCTATTCCGGTCGAACAGGTGGAACCCGCCTCCGAAATTATGAGGCGTTTCGTCACAGGCGCCATGAGCTTCGGCTCCATCAGCAAAGAAGCACATGAGACGATGGCCATGGCGATGAACAAGATACACGGCCGGAGCAATACCGGTGAAGGAGGTGAAGACCCGGTACGTTTCACGCCACGTAAAGATGGTTCGTCACTCCGCTCCGCGATCAAACAGGTGGCATCCGGACGTTTCGGCGTTACTACGGAATATCTGGTCAACGCGGATGAGATACAGATTAAGGTTGCCCAGGGTGCCAAACCGGGAGAAGGCGGTCAGTTACCGGGATATAAGGTCAATGATATCATTGCCAGGACTCGTCATTCCATACCGGGTATTTCGTTGATCTCCCCTCCTCCCCACCATGATATTTATTCGATCGAAGATCTGGCACAACTGATCTTCGACCTGAAGAATGTCAATCCGAAAGCAGAGATCAGTGTCAAACTGGTATCGGAAAGCGGCGTCGGAACGATCGCTGCCGGAGTTGCCAAGGCGAAGGCCGACCGTATTGTCATCTCCGGGGCAGAGGGAGGAACAGGTGCATCACCGATCAGTTCGATCCGTTATGCGGGATTACCCCCCGAACTGGGTTTGTCGGAGACGCAGCAGACATTGGTTATGAACAATCTGCGCGGACAAGTCCGCCTACAAACCGACGGGCAACTGAAGACCGGACGCGACATCGTCCTGATGGCAATGCTGGGAGCCGAAGAATTTGGTTTTGCCACCTCTGCCCTGATCGTCCTGGGTTGTGTCATGATGCGCAAATGTCATATGAATACCTGCCCTGTCGGCGTTGCGACACAAGATGAAGAGCTGCGGAAACGTTTCCACGGACGGCATGAATATCTGGTAAACTTCTTTACTTTCCTGGCGGAAGAGGTTCGCGAATATCTAGCGGAAATGGGCTACAGCAAACTGGATGATATTATCGGACGGACAGATTTTATAATTAGAAAAGGGACGCAGATGACGCAGATGACGCAGAATACGCAGACAGACGCAGAACTGAAAAAATTTAATCTGCGAAAGTCTGCGTCATCTGCGTCATCTGCGTCCCCTTCTAAATACGATCTTTTGGACTTCACGCATCTGTTGCATCTTCCGAAACAAGCGGCTCACACAGCTATCCATCATGTGACCAACCAGGTACATCAAATAGAGAATGTGAAAGATGTGGACATCATCCGTCATGCACAGGCAGCCATCGAACAGCAGCAGGAAGTATCGCTCGATTATGCCATCGCCAACACAGACCGCAGCGTCGGCGCCATGCTTTCCGGTGAAATAGCCAAACGTTACGGAAATGCCGGACTGCCGGAACATACGCTCAATATAAAATTTAAAGGTTCGGCCGGACAGAGCTTCGGTGCCTTCCTTGCCCACGGCGTTCATTTCCGCCTGGAAGGAGAAGCGAACGATTATCTCGGAAAAGGTCTTAGCGGTGGACGTATCAGCCTGATGCCACCGGTACGCTCCACCTTCGTTGCCGAGGACAATACGATTGCCGGTAATACCTTATTATACGGGGCAATCGGCGGAGAAGTCTACATCAATGGTCGTGTCGGCGAACGTTTCTGCGTGCGTAACAGCGGAGCCATAGCCGTAGTGGAAGGTGTCGGCGACCATTGCTGCGAATATATGACCGGAGGCCGTGTTGTCGTCCTCGGTCGCACAGGCCGCAACTTTGCTGCCGGAATGAGTGGCGGTGTGGCCTACGTATGGAACAAAACCGGCGATTTCGATTATTACTGCAATATGGAAATGGTCGAACTCTCCCTGATCGAAGACAGTGCCACCCGCAAGGAACTGCATGAACTGATCCGTAAGCACTACCACTACACAGGCAGCCATCTGGCCGGAAAGATGCTGGACAACTGGGATAAACAGGTAGATGAATTCATCCGGATCGTCCCGATCGAATACAAGAAAGTCCTGCAGGAAGAACAGATGAAAAAGTTGCAGCAGAAGATTGCGGAGATGCAGCGAGATTATTAAACGAAACAAAATGTCGGAAGTAAAACTTCCGGGGACTTAAAAGCGATTCAACATGCCAGAAGTTTTACATATTCCATTTCGAAAGCGTTTCACATCCGTGGAAGTTTTACATATTCTGTTTCAAAAGCGTTTTATCTTCCCGGAAGTTTTACTTCCGGCGTTCCAAAAGCGTTTCATCTCCTCAGAAGTTTTACTTCCGGCATTCAGACCCCATTTTATCTCCCGAAAATAAAACAAACGACAGTAATTTACATTTTCATAAATAAGACAATCATGGGAAATCCAAGAGCATTCCTCACCATACATAGACAAGAAGCAGGCTATCGTCCTGTAGAAGATCGTATCGACGATTTCAGCGAAGTAGAACAAACACTCAACAGCAGCGATCGCCGCCGTCAGGCTTCCCGTTGCATGGACTGTGGTGTTCCTTTCTGCCATTGGGCTTGCCCGCTCGGAAACAAACAACCGGAATGGCAAGACTTCCTTTATAAAGGACAATGGCGTGAAGCCTATCACGTATTGGAACAGACCTGCGACTTTCCGGAATTTACCGGCCGCATCTGCCCTGCCCTCTGCGAAAAAAGCTGCGTGCTGAAACTGAGTTGCGATGAACCCGTCACCATCCGTGAAAATGAAGTCGCCATCATCGAAGCAGCCTTCCGCGAAGGTTTTGTACAGCCGGTCACCCCCGTACGTAACGGAAAACGCGTCGCCGTCATAGGCAGCGGACCGGCAGGACTGACTGTTGCCAATCAGTTAAACCGTAAAGGATACGAAATCACAGTCTTTGAAAAAGACGAACTACCGGGTGGTCTGCTCCGTTTCGGCATTCCGAACTTCAAACTGAGCAAAAACATCATCGATCGGCGTATCCGCCTGATGGAAAAGGAAGGTATCCGGTTCCAGGTCAACACCATGGTTGGAAAAGAAATCCTTGCCAAGGATATAGTAAAGGAATACGATGCCGTCTGTGTCGCCATCGGAGCTGAAACACCCCGTGACCTGCCGATCGAAGGCCGTAACCTGAAAGGCGTCCATTTCGCCCTCGAACTGCTGGGACAACAAAACCGTCTTTTGGAAGGTATCGTCATCCCTCCCAAAAGCATCATCAACTGTAAAGGCAAGAAAGTTCTCGTCATCGGCGGCGGCGATACCGGAAGCGACTGCGTAGGAACAGCCAATCGTCACGGTGCAGCAAGTGTGACACAGATCGAGATCATGCCGCAACCGCCTATCGGTCATAACCCTGAAACTCCCTGGCCCATGTATCCACAGGTACTAAAGACCAGCAGCAGCCATGAAGAAGGTTGCCTTCGCCGGTGGAATCTCGCTTCCCGCCGTTTCATCGGAGATAAAAATACGTTGAAAGGCGTAGAAGTAGAGGAAGTAGAATGGCATTCATCAGCAAACGGAGGCCGTCCCGAAATGAAACTGACGGGAAAGAAAGAGATCATCGAAGCCGACCTCGTATTCCTGGCCATGGGTTTTGTCCATCCCGAACAGGAAGGTCTTGTCAAAGAGCTTTCACTGGCAGTAGATACCCGTAAAAACATTGTCGTCGACCATAAGCACCAGATAGCCGACAGCAAACTATTCGCCTGCGGCGATGCCGTCAGTGGCGCCAGCCTGGTCGTTCGCGCCATGGCTTCGGGCAGGGAAACGGCAAAAGCAATCGATTGTTATCTGAGTTGAAGGCTTTTTATGGACATGATTATAACACCTCCCTTACACCCGATATTATATAACAACTATAAGCCTGTCGGAATCGGCCATCCCAAGAGAACGCTTTGCGTTCTTGAAAGGCCTCAGCGAAGCCGGTGTAGCCTTGATCTTTTCTTTGCTTCGTTTCTTTTGGATCAAGCCAAAAGAAATGAAGGCCCGCCCGGTGGCAAACCGGATAAAACGAACATTAAAACAATAACGATTATGTGTGGCATTACAGCAATCTTCAACATCCGTGAAGACGCCTCCGCCCTCCGTGGCCAGGCATTGGAAATGAGTAAACGAATCCGTCACCGCGGACCGGACTGGAGCGGCATCTACCAGGGACGCACTGCCATCCTTGCCCACGAACGCCTCTCCATCGTCGACCCTGCCTCCGGTGGTCAGCCTCTGAAAAGTAAAGACGGTAAACTGATCCTGACCGTAAACGGTGAAATCTATAACCACCGTGAAATCCGTCAGGAATTAAAAGATGAATATGAATTCCTGACCGGTTCCGACTGCGAAGTCATCCTCGCCCTCTACCGCAAATACGGTACCGGTTGCGTCGAACGGCTCAGCGGCATCTTTGCCTTCGCCCTCTACGACGAAGAAAACGACACCTACCTGATCGCCCGCGACCCGATCGGTGTCATCCCCCTTTATATGGGTTACGACGACCACGGCCATCTTCTCATCTCTTCCGAGCTGAAAGGTCTGGAAGGTTTCGCTACCATGTACGACCAGTTCAAACCCGGCCATTATTTCTATAGCAAAGATATCGACCTCACCCGATGGTACGTCCGTGACTGGATGGATTATGAAAATGTAAAAGAGAACCCCGCCCGTGTAAAAGAATTACATGATGCACTCGAATCCGCCGTCCAACGCCAACTGATGAGCGATGTTCCCTACGGTGTCCTCCTTTCCGGCGGCCTGGACTCTTCCATCATTTCAGCCATTGCCAGGAAATACGCTGCCAAACGTATCGAAACCGATAACAAAGCCGACGCCTGGTGGCCGCAACTCCACTCTTTCGCTATCGGCCTGAAAGGTGCCCCTGACCTGGCCGCTGCCAGGAAGGTAGCCGACTATATCGGCACCGTCCACCACGAAATCAACTATACGGTACAGGAAGGGCTCGATGCCATCCGCGACGTAATCTATTATATCGAGACATACGACGTAACGACCGTACGCGCCTCCACCCCGATGTATCTCCTGTCCCGCGTGATCAAAAGTATGGGTATCAAGATGGTGTTGAGCGGTGAAGGAGCCGATGAAGTTTTCGGTGGTTATCTCTATTTCCACAAGGCACCCGATGCCAAAGCATTCTATGAAGAAACATTGCGTAAAATAAGCAAACTCTACCTGTATGATTGCCTGCGTGCCAACAAAAGCCTTTGTGCCTGGGGTGTGGAAGGTCGTGTCCCCTTCCTCGACAAAGAATTTCTGGATGTAGCAATGCGCCTGAACCCAGCAGCCAAAATGTGCCCGGGCAAGACCATCGAAAAGAAAATCCTCCGCGAAGCCTTTGCCGACATGTTACCGGAAGAAATCGCCTGGCGTCAGAAAGAACAATTCTCCGACGGTGTGGGCTATAGCTGGATTGACAACCTAAAGAAGATCACATCCGAACTGATCACCGACGAGGAAATGAAACACGCGGCAGAACGTTTCCCGATCAATACGCCTCAAAACAAAGAGGAGTATTATTACCGTACTATCTTCGAAGAACATTTCCCCAGCGAAAGTGCCGCACGCAGCGTTCCTTCCGTTCCGAGCGTCGCCTGCTCCACAGCTGAAGCATTGGCGTGGGATGCTACTTTCAGTAATATGAACGAACCGAGCGGACGTTCCATCAAAGGAGTACATGAAGCGGCTTACTGACCGTGACAATAAAAGTGTTTCACCCTAATGGAACAACTGTTTCATTACGTTGAAACAACTGTTCCATTAGGGTGAAACACTTTCAAGGTTATAGTCGTCCGGGTAACATTCCGGCAGTTATAAAAAATCTTCCCTAACCGGACTAAACGTATCGATCAACACACCGGCTTCCACACATTCGCATCCATGTAAAACACCCGGTTTCATATAAACGCCATCTCCTGTCCTGACGATCTTTGTTTCCCCGTCCGTCGTAAACTTAAACACGCCACTGGCCACATAAGTAGTCTGTGTATGCGGATGTGTATGAGGTGCCCCGACTGCTCCGGTCTCAAACTTCACCTTTACCATCATCAAATCATCATTATATCCCATGATCTGACGCTGCACGCCTCCACCGAGGTCTTGCCATTCTATATTTTCCTCAAATTGAAAATTAGCACTTTCCTGATTCATAATTTCCTTTTCATTAATTCATTGTTCAATGCGTAAAGATAACTGATAATGTAGTTTTTTCAAATATCCATAGGGTATTCACTATATTTACACGTCAATTATTCGATATATTAGAATACCGCTAATTATTTTACAAATGAAATACATTATATATTGAATACTAAATAAGTTTTTATCAAATGAAATTGCGACTGATTTTATGTTGCCTTTTACTATCCATCGGAAGTATATGGGCAAAAGATGATGTAAGAAAAGCCTCGGAGGCTCTAATCAAACGGGTAATCCCTGAAAAGGCTACTTCGTTTAAAGTAGAAACGATTCAAGCAGAAGACGGTAAAGATCGTTTTGAAATCGAATCCAAAGGCAGTAAAATTATATTACGGGGAAACAACGGTGTATCTGTAGCCTCCGCACTTTATCATTATTTGAAATATTATTGCAACGCGCATATGTCATGGAACGGGGATAATCTGAATCTCCCGTCACGTCTCCCTAAAGTTCCGGAAAAGGTCGTGTGTCCGACCGCTTTCGACCATCGTGTTTATCTGAACTATTGTACCGTCAGCTACACAATGGCTTGGTGGGACTGGGAACGTTGGCAACGTGAAATTGACTGGATGGCTATGCACGGTATCAATATGCCCCTGGCTGTGATCGGACAGGAAGCTGTCTGGCAAAATACTTTACGCCGGTTTAAAATGAATGACGATGAGATCCGTAAATTCCTGGTCGGTCCGGCTTTCCAGGCATGGCAATGGATGACGAATATTGAAACATACGGAGGTCCGCTACCGCAATCGTGGATCGATTCCCACAAAGAACTCGGACAGCAAATCCTGGAACGTCAACGTGAACTGGGAATGACTCCTATTCTGCAAAGTTTCACGGGTTTCGTGCCGATCAAACTGAAAGAGAAATATCCCGAAGCCCGCATCAAAGACAAGAATCGTTGGTGTAATGCGTTTACCGCCACCGTCCAGCTGGACCCGCTCGATCCTTTATTCAAGGAGATGGGACAAGCCTTTCTGGAAGAACAGCAAAAGTTATACGGTACAAACCATATTTATGCCGCCGATCCTTTTCACGAAGGGGCTGCTCCAAGCAATGAGAAATCATATCTTGAAGCAGTAGGAAAAGTGATATGGGAAGTTGCCTCCGGTTTCGACCCCGAAGCCATCATAGCGATGCAAACCTGGTCGTTACGTGAAGCCATTGCCCGCACATTCCCGCAAGATCGTCTGCTCTTATTGGATTTAGGCGGCTGGAACGTAGAGAAGTTCGACAGTTTCTGGAACTATCCGTATGTAGCGGGTGTATTGCATAATTACGGCGGACGTGTTTACATGGGAGGAAATCTGCCATTATATGCCAGAAATGCACATGAATTGAAGAAAAGCCCTAAAGGAGGAAATATACAAGGTATCGGTCTCTTCCCGGAAGCGATCGAACATAATCCGGTCGTTTACGAACTGTCTACAGAAATAACCTGGATGCAGGATGCTCCGGTATTGGAACAGTGGGTCATGGATTATGCACGTGCCCGCTACGGAAAACTACCCCAAGGAGCCGAACAAGGCTGGAGAGTATTACTGGAAACGGTATATAGCGATAAAGCAGGCAGATTACCTAGTACAGAAAGTGTTATGTGTGCTCGTCCGGCTTTAAACATCCAGAAAGTGGCAGCCAATGGCGACTTGAGCCGCCCCTATTCGACTTCCCGCTTATGGGATGCCGTCAATTATTTCCTCCAAGCATCCGATGACCTGAAAGCAAGCGACACCTACCGATATGACCTGGTCGATATCATGCGCCAATGTCTTTCCGATCTTTCCCTGCCTTTACAAAAACAAATAACAGAGGCTTATCAGTCTGGAGATAATGAGAAATTACAACAGGTAGGAGATCAGTTCCTCACATTAATCGATGACTTCGACCGGTTACTGGGAACCCGTTCCACTTTCTTGCTGGGTAAATGGATAAAAGAAGCACGTCAATGGGGAACAACCGACGAAGAAAAAGATTTATATGAATGGAATGCACGTACATTAGTAACGGTATGGGGTCCGAAACATCCTTCTGCCCACCTGTTTGAATACTCGAACCGCCAATGGGCAGGTTTAATGAAAAGTTATTATAAGCCTCGTTGGGAAAAATTCATAAGTTATCTGAAAGTCCAGCCTAAAGGCGAATGGCGTTATGATGAACAGTATATCCGTAAATCATTGGCAGAACGTCCGGCTTTGGATGCAAGCGATTTCTATACCCGTCTGACCAATTGGGAATATGAATGGGCCTTCAATAAAGAAACCTATCCGGATACACCGCAAGGGGACGAAATCGAAATTGTAAAGAAGTTATATGCCAAATGGCTTCCGGTGACGAAACAAGTAAGTAAATAAGAAATTTGTTTCATATTCATAAAAGATGCAATTTTATTATCGTGTGTTTGATAATAAAATTGCATCTTTTTATATCAGTTCTTGAAGAACTCACGCCAAAAGCCGAAACGATATCGATTATATTTCAAAGCATACAACAAAATAAAAGAGATTAAATACAGAAAAAACTATTATAATTAAAAATCACTCCAAATAAAGAAACAGTTGATTAATGACAGGTTTTTAACTACTTATTATAAAATATATCCTATATTTGCATCACGTGGATGCAATAGTTCTTCAAGAACTACGTACTATTTAAAAATCATAGCTTCCCCGCTATAAACAAAATGAAAGAAAAGGAGATAAGTACTATTGACGGTTTATTTTGGAAAATTGCAATCAAAGATGATGAAATTGCATTTCGCACTCTTTTTTTTCAGTTTTTCTCTCCGTTATGTGTTTTTGCTCATAGATATATTGACCGTTGGGAAACATGTGAGGACATTGTACAGGAAACCTTTTTCAAAATATGGAAAAACAGGAAAAATATTGAAATCAACACATCCAGCCGTAACTTCCTTATCACAAGCGTCAAAAACTCTTGTATCGATTTTCTTCGTAAACAGGAAACAGAGCTCAACTGGCAACAAAAAGAGATCGAAAATAATCCCTTACAATATACTTCAGGAGATATCTATTCGACCATAGAACTGGAACAGATGCTTTCTGCAGCACTAGCCAAACTTCCGGACAATATCCGGATCGTCTTCGAGAAAAACAGATTCGAAGGTATGACATACGCCGAAATTGCCCAAGAGTCCAACATATCAGTCAAAACAGTTGAGGCCTATATGACAAAAGCATTAAAACATCTCCGGATCGAGTTAAAGGATTATTTACCACTGATGATTTTGCTGCTCTGGTAATAAAACACTCTTTAACATAGGGTCTCTCATATGTTATACGTCTAATTTATAAAAAGCAAAAGTGGACATTCATACAGAACATATAATAGCATATCTTGAAGGTAAGCTTTCCATAGAAGAAAGAATAGCTTTCGATCAACAAATGCAATCCTCTCCCGACTTCAAAAAAGAAGTAGACGACATTCGTTTCATCTGGGAAACCACGGCTGAACTCAAATTACATAAACAGATAAATACTCAGCAGAACTGGAAAAAAGTCTCAAAACAGATTGCAGCAGACAAATATAAAAAGAAAGTCCTGAGTTTTATCCGGACAGCAGCTGCGGTATTATTAATTCCGGTTTTATTCGCAACGTATACCTTATTCAACACAATAAGGGAATGGAACAATATACCAGTCGAACAAGTGGAATTGAATACGGCTTATGGCTTGATATCCAAAATCACACTTCCCGATGGTTCTGAAGTATGGTTGAACTCCGGCTCTTCCATCTCCTATCCAAAACGCTTTACCAAAAATAAAAGAAGTGTGCAACTGACTGGCGAAGCTTATTTCAAAGTGACATCCGATAAATCAAACCGCTTTGATGTAACAACAGCCAATGGATTGCAAGTCAGCGCCTATGGTACTGAATTCAATGTAAAAGCCTACGAAGATGAGGATAAAATAGAAGCCACTTTGGCAAAGGGACATGTAGAAGTATCAGAAATTGGACAACCGGTATCCAGAACATTACACCCGGGTGAACAGGTGATATATTATAAAAATACCAGCAGAATGGAAGTCGATAAAGTCAATCTGGCAGTAGAAACTTCATGGAAAGACGGAAAAATGATATTCAGACGTGCCAACATGAATGAAGTTGTACAACGCCTTGCCCGACATTTTAATGTTGACATCAAACTGGAAGGAGAAGAATTATATGATTATAAGTATTCTGCCACATTTACGACAGAGACCCTTTATGAGGTTTTACTTCTGTTAGAAAAAACGGCTCCTATAAAATGTACAGTTATAGAGCCGGAACAAACGCCTGATTTTACATATTCACGACGTATAGTTATCATAAAAACAGTAAAGTAAGAACCACAAAAAAGAAAAAAGAAAAAAGTTCATTTTCTCATAGGGTGTTTGCCCACACGTTACGTCTAATATCAAAATAAAGATAAATGTTATAATTGTTAACTTAAAAAAGTATTGTATGAGAATGGAAACCTAAAAGAAAAGCAGAAAAATGCTGGTCACATTTTCCTGCTTCAATCAAAAGAATTACCAATCCGAAAATCTCACCTGACGAATGGTAATCCCCAACCAAGTTATTTTTCAAACCTAATTAAATTTGATAATGTGAATTTATGAAGAATTTATCAAACCCAGAAAGTTTTAAGTCAAATTTTGACTTATTACCAAAAATTCCAATGCGTATGAAACTTGCAACATTATGTTTGACTTGCTTTTTAAGCACGGCAAGTGCAAGCTCATTGTACTCTCAGTCTGCCAGAATTTCTTTGGACATGAGGAATGCTTCTGTAGAGCAAGTCTTACAGGAAATCGAAGAAAGTTCCGACTTTTATTTTATGTACAATAGTCAACTTATTAATGTTGACCGTAAAGTAAACATTAAAGTAAAGGAGAAATCGATCGAAACTATTTTGAATGAAATTTGTAAAGCCGCAAACATTGAATATAGCGTCAATGACAAACAAATCATTCTACGTCCGAAAAATATGGTAGCAGAAGCTACTCAGCAGAAATCAAAAACGATCAAAGGGATTGTCAACGATCAGTTAGGACCTATCACCGGTGCCAACGTTTCTGTCAACGGTACTACTATTGGCACAATCACCGATATGGACGGTCGTTTTAGTCTGGAGGTTCCGGAAAATGCGACCTTGCAAATCTCATTTATCGGTTATTTACCTCAAACCATAAAAGTGGAAGGACAAACCGATTTCACAATCAACCTACGGGAAGATACGCAGAAGCTGGACGAAGTCGTCGTTATCGGTTACGGTACGCAGAAGAAAATGAACCTGACCGGATCTGTTGCCACTATCTCCGCTGATAATATTGCCACTATCCCGGTGTCTAATATCTCAAATGCAATGGCAGGACGTATGCCGGGTATCTTCTCTTACAACAAATCCGGTATGCCGGGTGTATCTTCCCCCATCACCATTCGTGGTGTCAATACTCCGAATAATACGAATCCTACTTATGTAATCGACGGTGTCGTTCGCGAAAAAGCCGACTTCGATGCTTTGGATCCGAATACGATCGAAAACATCTCCGTATTGAAAGATGCTGCATCGGCCGCCGTTTACGGTTCGCGTGCATCCAACGGTGTAATCGTTGTTTCTACCAAACGCGGTAAGAACCAGAAACCACAATTCAGTTACTCAGGATTGTTCGGTACAGATCGCCCTACCCGCACACCGGAAGTGATGAATGCCTATGACAGAACAGTGTACTTAAATAATCAATTTATGTACAATGGTATTCCTGAAACAGACTCTCGTTACTATACAGCCGACGAACAGGAATATTTCAAGACACATAGTACAGACTGGTTCGACCTTGCCTGGAAAAATCCGTTCACCACACAACATAACCTCAGCGTTAATGGGGGTAGCGACCGTATTAATTACTATATGTCTGCAGGTTACTACCAGCAAAGCGGTACATTCGACAATCTGGATTTCAAACGTTATAGTTTCCGTTCCAATGTGGATGCCAAAATTGCCGACAACTTTACAATCGGACTGGATGTGGACGGTAATATGAGCGACCAGCGCACACCGTATTGGCCTCATGACTCAGATAAGGAATTGATGAATGACATGTATCGTGCCTTATTGAATTTCCCGTCGACAGAACCGGCTTATATCAATGGCCAGCCAAACGCAACTATTTATAACTGGAACATTCTGGAAGCAATCAAGAATGGTCATGTATCAAAGAAACATAGTACATTGAATACAAAACTGAGTGCTAAATGGGATATTCCCTGGGTAGAAGGTCTGACGGCCAATGCGATGTTCAACTACCGCCGGTATTATGAAAATGAAAAACAGGCAGGAAAGAAATATACATTATATATTCATGAAACGACAGGCGAACATAATCATATCATCCGCGATGACGCTCCGGTGGTCGGTACCCGTACAAGAACAGAAAATGGAAACTTCGTCCGGAAAGATTTCAACGAAACCAGTGCTTATACACTGAACTTGCAATTGAACTATAACCGTACATTCGGCAAACATGATATCGGTGCCATGTTCCTGTATGAGCAATATGAAGAATGGGGTGATAAATTCTGGGCACAACGCAAAGAGTTACTTTCCCCTTCCCTGGAACAATTGTTTGCAGGTAGTGCCGATAGCCAATGGAAAGACGCCGATGGTAATGAATCGGAAATCGGACGTATCGGTTATGTAGGCCGTATCAATTATGGATTCGACAACCGCTATTTACTGGAAGCAAACTTCCGTTATGATTCATCAGTAAAATGGATTCCGGGCAAACGTTGGGGATTCTTCCCGTCAGTATCTGCCGGTTGGCGTATTACGGAAGAGAACTTCTTCAAGGCCAATGAGAAACTGAACTTTATCAATAACCTGAAACTCCGTGCATCTTATGGTACACTGGGTAATGATGGTGGTGATGATGTTAAATACTATCAGTATTTAAGTAAATTCACAACACAAACAGATAAAATCCCAACCAATGTCGTATTCGGTACCGGTGCAACAGGTATCCTTCCGGGCGTTTACCCCAGCTTGGGTATTACCTGGGAAACAACAACTACTGCCGACGTCGGTTTCGACTTAGGTCTGTGGAATGGTTTATTAAGTTTTGAATTTGACTATTTCCATAAAAAGACTTCAGATATCCTAATGGATCGTGTCCGCACTATCCCGGGAACATTCGGAGCTACGCTTCCCAAAGAAAACTATGCGGAAATGGTAAACCAGGGTTGTGAGTTCTTAGTGCGCCATGATAACAAAATAGGAAACTTCACTTATTATGTGTCAGGAAACTTCTCTTTCGCACGCAACCATTATACAAAGATCGATGAGTCAGCAAATGCTTACGAATGGGAATTAAAAACCGGCCGACCTATCAAATACATCACTGGTTATCTTGCAAACGGCATTGCCCGCACAGATGCGGACCTGGTTGGCCTGCCGCAATATAACGGTGGATTCGACTGGTCGAAAGGCGATATTATCCTGAAAGACATTAACGGAGCAGGTGGTGTCGGTGGTCCTGACGGTATTGTTGACGGAAACGATAAAACCGTTCTTTCCCTCTATAGCAAGGACCCTGAAATCATTTACGGTATGAGCCTGGGAGGCGAATGGAAAGGCATTGACTTCACCGCCTTCTTCCAGGGAGTTGGCCATCGCGCAATCATGTTCCCGAACCGTGGCGACACATGGACAGAACAGACGGTATTGAATATATGGACAGATGCTTATTCTCCCGATAACATCAATGGTAAATATCCCCGTGTCGGTGGTACAGGTTCAAAAGGTGCTAATGGACAAGAATCATCATTCTGGCTGATGAACGGTAACTATTTCCGTTGCAAGAACATCGAAATCGGTTATACGTTGCCTAAACAATGGATGGGTGCAATCGGTGTAGATCGTTGCCGCGTCTATGTATCAGGTACCAACTTGTTTGTATTTGATCACATCGGTATCTATGATCCTGAAAATAGTGGTGACCGCGGTGCTTACCAATACCCGCTCACTAAGAGTTTCAACTTTGGAATTAATGTAAGTTTCTAACAATTTGAGTAATTCGATATGAAAAAGATATTTATTACATGCGCAACTATTCTAGCATTACTTTCTTCCTGTTCCAGCATATTGGATAAGGAAGACCTGAGCTCCATCTCAGAAGAACAGGTGTGGGGAGACGAAACCCTGACCACCGCTTTTTTGAACGCATTATATATTTCCATCCCCAGCTGGGATCCGGCCCTTGCTGATGCCAGCGATGAAGCAACAGGAGGCGGAGGCTGGACAAACGGAACAACTACTCCCGATGATATGAGCAAAGCCGGGGATAATAAACCTAGCTGGGATTCTGCACCAACCTGGTATTGGCCCTACAAAGATATCCGTAATTGCAACATATTTATACAGAATGCACAAAATACGGACCTTTGTACAATCGACCGGGAGTTGGCGGATCGTCTGACCGCTGAAGCTCGCTTCGTCCGTGCGTATATTTATTTTGAGATGGTAAAACGTTACGGAGGTGTTCCTCTGATCACCGTTCCGCAGGCATTGACAGACGACCTGTACGTAAAACGTGCTTCCACCAAAGATTGTTTTGATTTCATTATCAGCGAACTGAAAGCCTGTACCGAAAGCCTGCCAGCATCCTACTCTGGTGATAATCTGGGACGTGCAACAAAAGGAGCGGCAAAAGGGCTTCTCGGTCGTGTTCTCTTATTCCGTGCCAGCCCGCAATTCAACCCGAACAAGAATAGCGAACATTGGCAGACGGCTTATGATTACAACAAAGAAACGCTTAATTATCTAATTGGTCAGGGACACGCACTTTATAGTGATTATGGAAAACTGTTCCTGGAAGAAATGAACCAGGAAGTGATCTTCTCTATCCGCTACGAAAACCCGACACGCACGCACACCAGAGATGCAAAGGTTCGTCCGATCACATTCTCTATGAATAATTCCGGAGGTGATCATCCTACTCAGGAAGTGATCGACCGTTTCCCTACTGTAGATGGAAAAACGTATACCTATGCCGACTGGGAAAAAGAGGGAAGCAATGACATCTTTACCTTATGGAAGAATCGCGACAAACGTTTCTATGCAACAGTAGTATATCAGGGTGTTACTTATTTCAATACCGTTATGGAACTGAATGAGAATGCACAAAACGATTATGCTTACGGTAAAAACGTTGGTTCCAAAACTGGTTATTACTCAAAGAAAGGTATCGATGAAAGCATTTCCATTTCCGATTGTCAGAAATCCGGTACCGACTACATCGATATCCGCCTGGCAGAAGTCATGCTGAACTATGCAGAGGCAGCCGTTGAAGTTGGTAAACTAAGTGAAGCATTCGATGTTCTGAAACAGATCCGCGAACGTGCAGGTATCAATGAGACAAGCTCCGATCCTGAACTGAAAGGCATGCTTTACGGATTAAATCCGAACATGAATCAGGATGAAATGCGTGAAGCAGTACGTGAAGAACGTTTCATCGAGTTGTTGTTCGAACAGAAGCGTATGTGGGATCTGCGTCGCTGGATGATCTACGACAAGCTTATGGTAGGCCAGGATAAACGTCATGCACTGGTGATGAATAAACAAGCCGACGGTAGCTATACGACGTATTTGTTCGATCGCGACAATACTCCGATGATTGCTAATACAAATATGTATTTCCTACCGATGAAACGTAGCGAAATGAGCAATAACCCCAACCTGGAACAAACAAAAGGATGGGAAAACGGTACATTCGACCCACAAGTCGGCTTATAAAAACAGCCTTTTCAACTAGCTAAATAAAACGGGAGCTAAGAGTAATCTTTTAGTTCCCGTTCTTTTTACAAATAGACGTCATTTTGAACGATTCACTTACTTTTCGTTCAGAATGGCGTCTCTTTTATCTCCTTTCATTGACAAATAGTCATACTTACCAGGAATAACAAGTCTCCTTTTAACGATATTTCAGCAAGTTTTCACTTACACCAACTTACAATATACTCCTATTCTCTGTTATATAGTTATAATTCATAACAAACAAGGGGGATTATTAAAACAATTTATCACCACACGTGGTTTTATAGAACATTTAGATGCACTTACTGCATATAAAATATCAAAACGTCGTACATTTGCATTATAATAAAACAAAAAGAAATATCAAAAGGAGTAAAACAATCGAAATGACAAATCCAATTAGATTCACAAAGATGCACGGGGCCGGTAACGACTACATATACGTAAACTCGATGGCTTATCCGCTGGAAAATCCGGAAGAGCTAGCCATTAAGTTGAGTGCACTGCATACAGGTATCGGATCAGATGGATTGGTTTTAATCGGTTCATCGGAAAAAGCCGATTTCAGCATGCGGATATTCAATGCCGACGGCTCCGAAGCCATGATGTGCGGAAACGCTTCCCGTTGTATAGGTAAATATGTTTACGAAGCAGGACTGACCGATAAGGAAACTATCGCGCTCGAAACATTATCAGGCATCAAGATTCTGCAACTAACGGTTTCCAACGGGACCGTAACCGAAGTAACGGTCGATATGGGAACCCCGGAAATAATTGAACCATCCATTGAACTGGAAGCCGACGGACAAACCTATACCGGCACTATCCTGTCAATGGGAAACCCTCACCTGGTTATTTTTGTTACTAATATAAACGATATCGACTTACCGGCTATCGGACCTAAGCTGGAATGTCATCCCCTCTTCCCCGACCGGACAAATGTTGAGTTTGTACAGGTTTTAAAAGACGATGAAGTCCGGATGAGGGTATGGGAACGCGGATCAGGGATTACCCAGGCTTGCGGAACAGGTGCTTGTGCAACCGCCGTCGCAGGGGTCGTATGCGGTAAGACCCAACGTAAAACAAAAGTGATCATGGACGGTGGACCGCTCATCATCCACTGGGATAAAGACAATGGAAAAGTCTATATGACCGGAGGAGCAGTCACCGTATTTGAAGGGATAATAGAAGTATAACAAAAGGACAGGCGCCCCCTGTCTCCACAAGACAACAACATAAAACAACAGAACGAATATGGCACTGATTAACGAACACTTCCTGAAACTACAGAACAGTTACCTGTTTTCCGACATTGCGAAAAAAGTAAACAGTTTCAAGATAACGCACCCTAAAGACAAAATAATCCGTATGGGAATCGGTGATGTAACACAACCACTGGCACCAGCCGTTATCGAAGCGATGCACAAAGCCGTCGACGACCTGGCAACCCAGGAGAATTTCCACGGCTACGGTCCCGAACAGGGTTATCCTTTCCTGATCGACGCTATCATCAAGAATGATTATGCCAGTCGCGGGATATTTATGGAGCCGGGCGAAGTTTTCGTCAGTGACGGTGCCAAAAGCGATTGCGGAAATATAGGCGATATTCTCCGTCACGATAACAGTATCGGAGTACTCGATCCGGTCTACCCCGTCTATATAGACTCCAACGTTATGAGCGGACGTACCGGAGTGTTGGAAAATGGGAAATGGAGCGATGTCGTTTACATTCCCTGCACGGAAGAAAACGATTTCATTCCCGAACTTCCGAGCCGCCGGGTGGATATCCTCTATCTCTGCTACCCCAACAACCCGACAGGCACAAGCCTGACAAAAGACGAGTTGAAGAAATGGGTAAACTACGCGCTGGCAAACGATGTACTGATCATGTACGATTCAGCTTACGAAGCTTACATACAGGACCCGAACATCCCTCACTCGATCTATGAAATCAAAGGGGCGAAAAAGGTTGCTATCGAATTTCGTAGCTTCTCGAAGACCGCCGGTTTCACCGGAGTACGTTGCGGATATACGGTTGTGCCGAAAGAACTGAACGGCTTTACGTTGAGAGGTGAAAAGGTACAATTGAACAAACTGTGGAACCGCCGTCAAACGACCAAATTCAACGGGACCAGCTACATCACCCAGCGGGGTGCCGAAGCGGTCTACTCCCCGGAAGGAAAAGAACAAGTGAAGGCTACGATCAACTATTATATGACTAACGCACGTATTATGAAAGAAGGTCTCCAAGGTTGCGGTCTGAAGGTATGGGGAGGTGAAAATGCTCCTTATCTCTGGGTAAAAGCTCCGAAAGGTCTCTCCTCCTGGAAATTCTTTGATAAGCTGCTTTACGAAGTTAATATCGTTGGGACACCGGGCGTAGGATTCGGCCCGAGTGGCGAAGGTTATCTGAGACTCACCGCCTTTGGCGACCGGGACGAAACTTTAAAGGCAATGGCCAGGCTGAAGAAGTGGCTCTGAATAATTGAGAATTGAGATAACAAACACTTACTTTAAAATCAAATAGTATGTCAAAGTTAAGATTCAGAGTTGTAGAATCGGCCTTCAAGAAAAGAGCCGCCGAAGTAGCTACTCCGGCAGAACGTCCGTCGGAATATTTCGGAAAGAACGTATTCAACCGTGAGAAGATGTTCAAATATCTTCCGGAAAAGGCTTATGCCAAACTAGTCGATTCTATTGACAACGGCACTCCTCTCGACCGGGAAACGGCCGATGCCGTAGCTGCCGGTATGAAAAAATGGGCGATCGAAATGGGAGCAACCCATTATACCCACTGGTTTCATCCTCTGACCGAAGGAACCGCCGAAAAACATGACGCTTTCGTAGAGCACGACGGTAAAGGCGGAATGGTTGAAGAATTTGTCGGCAAACTCCTGATCCAACAGGAACCGGATGCTTCCAGTTTTCCGAACGGCGGTATCCGAAATACGTTCGAAGCACGCGGTTATTCGGCTTGGGATCCCTCATCCCCTGCTTTTATCGTTGGTGATACCTTGTGTATACCGACCATCTTCATTGCTTATACCGGCGAATCGCTGGACTATAAGGCTCCCTTGCTGAAAGCATTGGAAGCCGTCAATAAAGCAGCCGTCGACGTATGCCACTATTTCAATCCGGATGTAAAGAAAGTATACGCTTATCTGGGATGGGAACAGGAATATTTCCTGGTAGACGAAGGTCTGTATGCCGCCCGTCCTGACCTGTTGCTTAGCGGTCGTACGCTGATGGGCCACGAAAGCAGCAAGAACCAGCAGCTGGAAGATCACTATTTCGGTGCCATTCCTACCCGTGTCATGGAATTTATGAAAGAGTTGGAGATTGAATCCCTCAAATTGGGTATCCCATTGAAGACCCGCCACAACGAAGTAGCTCCTAACCAGTTCGAACTGGCTCCTATCTTTGAAGAATGTAACCTGGCAAACGACCACAACCTGCTCGTCATGGCCTTGATGCGTAAGATCAGCCGCAAGCATGGTTTCCGTGTCCTGTTGCATGAAAAGCCATTCAAAGGAGTAAACGGATCAGGTAAGCACAACAACTGGTCGCTGGGTACCGATACAGGCATCGGCCTGATGGGACCTGGTAAGACTCCGGAGGACAACCTGCGCTTCATCACTTTCGTTGTAAATGTTTTGATGGCCGTTTATCGTCACAACGGATTACTGAAAGCGAGTATCTCCAGTGCAACCAACGCCCACCGCCTGGGAGCCAACGAAGCACCTCCCGCAATTATCTCCAGCTTCCTGGGAACCCAGTTATCACAGGTTTTAGACCATCTGGAAAAGAGTGAACCGGAGGATCTCATGCTGGCCGGTAAACAGGGAATGAAACTGGATATCGCCCGTATCCCCGAATTACTGATCGATAACACCGACCGTAACCGTACCTCTCCTTTCGCTTTCACCGGAAACCGTTTCGAATTCCGCGCCGTAGGTTCCGAAGCCAATTGTGCCTCAGCAATGCTGGCTCTGAATGCCGCCGTTGCCGAACAATTGAAGTTATTTAAAGTAGAGGTAGACGGAAAGATCGCAACCGGCAAAGACAAGTACGCCGCCATCCTGGAAGTACTCCGCAAAGACATCAAAGAATGCAAAGCCATCCATTTCGACGGCAACGGTTATAGCGATGAATGGAAAGAAGAGGCCAAACGCCGCGGCCTGGATTGTGAAACCAGTGTACCGGTCATTTTCGACAATTACCTGAAAGAAAGTAGCATCAAGATGTTCGAGTCGACAGGTGTCATGACCCGCAAAGAGCTGGAAGCCCGTAACGAAGTGAAATGGGAAACATATACAAAGAAGATACAGATCGAAGCCCGCGTATTAGGCGACCTGACGATGAACCATATCATCCCTATCGCCACCCGCTATCAGACTTCACTGGTCGATAACGTTTATAAAATGAAAGATCTTTTCCCGGCAGACAAGGCATCCGTCCTTTCCGCCCGCAACCTGGAGATCATCGAAGACATCGCTTGCCGCACCAACTTCATCAAGGAAAAAGTCGACGAAATGGTCGAAGCCCGTAAGGTTGCCAACAAGATCGAGAGCGAACGCGAAAAGGCCATTGCCTACCACGACACCATCGTCCCGATGCTGGAAGAGATCCGCTACCACATCGACAAACTGGAACTGGTTGTAGACAACCAGATGTGGACATTACCAAAATATCGCGAATTATTATTTATCAGATAAAAACACAATAGTTTTTGTTGATTGTTTTGTGTTTGCAAGGGAAGCATGCTACGAAGTATGGCTTCCCTTCTTTCATATTCCCGGAGAAATACATACCTTTGGAGCATCATTATATAAGAAAGGAGTTTACGTTATGACGGCAATGGAATTACAACAATGGAAAAAGAACTTCATAGAGGAATATCTGGATAAGATAGACAACATTGAAGATATGAAAAAGCTTGTAAAATACACAAAAAGTATTTGGCCCAAGAAAAAAGAGACACCCCGTCCCTGTGTCGTCCATTCACAGGATACGATAAACAAATAGAATATGAACTACGGATTTATAAAAGTAGCAGCAGCCGTCCCTCACGTACAGGTGGCAGACTGTTCTTATAATATAGGGCAGATAGAAAACCTGATGCGTCAGGCATCGGAAAAGGGAGTCCAGCTGATCGCTTTTCCCGAATTGTCGGTGACGGCCTATACCTGCCTGGACTTGTTTGCCCAGCAAACTTTACTGAAGAATGCAGAACAGGCCCTATTAAAACTCGTGGGTGACACCGCCGACCTGAACCTGCTCACCATCGTAGGTGCCCCGCTCGTAACGGACAACCGACTGATCAATGCCGCTATCGCTTTCCAGAGCGGAAAGATAATAGGCGTAGTTCCCAAAACATATCTGCCGAACTACAAAGAATTTCAGGAACAGCGCTGGTTTACTTCCGCTACCGAGTTACGGGATAAAACCATCTCGATCGGAAACAACACATACCCGATGAATAGTCACCTATTATTCACCTCCGGACAGGTAAAAGTCGGTATCGAGATATGTGAAGACCTGTGGGTTCCCGTTCCACCCAGTTCCCTACTAGCGATGGAAGGAGCCAATATCCTGGTAAATATATCCGCCAGTAACGAACTGATCGGTAAACATCATTACCTCCGTTCACTGATCCGCCAGCAATCTGCCCGTTGTATGGCAGGATATGTCTATACCTCCGCCGGTTTCGGAGAATCCAGTACAGACCTTGTTTTTGCAGGTAACGGCATCATTGCCGAAAACGGAAATCTCCTGGAAGAATCGCCGCGCTTCACCATGCAGGAACAACTCATCATCAGTGAGATCGACGTTGAAAACCTGCAAAACGACCGTCGCGTGAACACCAGCTTCATGCACGGAGCCTCCACTTTATTACCGGAGGAAACGATCGTAGTCCCGTTCGCCCTGTCCGAAACTTCCGGAGATCCGGTACTGACGCGCCCGATCGATCCGCATCCTTTCACTCCTTCCGGCGATGCTCTAAAAGAGCGTTGCGAAGAAATCTTCCAGATTCAGGTGGCCGGACTAGCCAAACGCATGGTCCATACCCACTCCAAAACGGCGGTTGTCGGTATTTCGGGTGGACTGGATTCCACATTAGCCCTGTTGGTAACCGTGATGACCTTCGATGCGCTCGGTATCCCCCGCAACCAGATACTCGGTATCACCATGCCCGGCTTCGGAACCACCGACCGCACCTATACCAATGCTTGCGACCTGATCCGTTCATTGGGTGTCACCCTAAAAGAAATTTCGATCAAAGATGCCTGCCTCCAACACTTCAAAGACATCAACCACGATCCATCTGTCCATGATGTTACTTACGAGAACAGCCAGGCACGCGAACGTACCCAAATCCTGATGGACGTAGCCAACCAGGAAAACGGTATGGTGATCGGAACCGGTGACCTGTCGGAACTGGCCTTGGGTTGGGCGACCTACAACGGCGATCATATGTCGATGTACGGTGTTAATGGAAGCATCCCTAAAACATTGGTCAAATATCTGGTAGAATGGGTTGCCTACAACCGGGTGGATGAAGCCTCCCGCGCTACCTTGCTGGATATCGTCGATACCCCTATCAGCCCCGAACTGATCCCGGCAGATGAAAACGGAAATATCAAACAAAAAACGGAAGACCTGGTAGGCCCTTACGAACTACACGATTTCTTCCTGTATCATTTCCTCCGCTTCGGCTCCTCACCTGCCAAGATTTACTTCCTGGCACAACTGGCATTCAAAGGCAATTACGATAAAGAGACAATCAAAAAATGGCTCTACACGTTCTTCCGCCGTTTCTTCCAGCAACAGTTCAAACGTAGCTGTCTGCCCGATGGTCCGAAAGTCGGTTCCGTCAGCCTTTCCCCACGTGGTGATTGGCGTATGCCGAGCGATGCGATGGCAACGTTGTGGCTGAAAGAGATAGAAGGATTGAAGTAAACAAAATAGTCCTTTAAAGGGAAGTCGTGGGATTACGAACCCGGCATTATTAGCACAGTAGTGCTGGTTATACTAATACTACTATACTAACTATACTAGCATAGTAGTGTGACCAATAGCAGGACTACTGTGCTATTAAATAAAAAAGGCTACCGGAATCCCGATAACCTTTTCATTTATATTACGCTTGCGCTTATTCTTACATACCGAATTCCGGTTTACGGTGAATCCACTGTCCGCGAGTGAAGTCTGGGAAGTCAACCAATGCACCGCCACGGGCGATAGACATTTCAGACAAACCAGAGATAGCACTCCAAGCTGCAGCATCATAGCAGTCCATAGGAGCCGGACGTTTGTTTTTGATACGGTCGATCAGGTCGTACATCATGATGAAGTCCATACCGCCGTGACCAGCTTCTTTTGCCTGAGCATCCAACTGAGCCCACAGTTTGTGGTCGTATTTCTTGAACCATTCTTCAGAGTCATCCCAACGGTGAGGTTTGGATTTACCCTGAACATATACATGGTCGCCATCGTTCATCCACAAACCTTCTGTACCCTGAACACGGAATCCCAAAGAATAAGGACGAGGAGAGTTTGTATCGTGAGTAACAATGATAGTCTGTCCGTTAGAACATTTGATCATAGAAGTTACGATATCACCCAGGTTGAAGCGAACCTTAGCCAACGGATGGTTTTCACCGCCATTATCTACGATAAACTTATGCAATCCGCGAGACTGAGTTGCCATGGCAGACAGAGAAAGGAAACGGTTACCGCGGTTGATGTCCATACAGTTGGCAACCGGTCCGATACCGTGGGTCGGATAAATATCACCATTACGATGTACAGAGTGATTCGTACGCCACTGAGCTTCAGCAAAAGCTGTCGGGCCCATACGCAGGTCACCACTTCCCGGTACATAGTTATAATGTTCTCCATCATTGAATTTCACTTCACGCAAGTCATGTTCGTAACCGCAACCACCATGCAACAGTTCACCGAACAAACCTTCGCGGACCATGTTCAATGCAGCCATACAGTCACGACGATAGCACACATTTTCCATGATGTTCAAATGGCTACCTGTAGCTTCCGATACATTGACCAGATCCCAGCATTCTTCCAACGTATTGGCTGCAGAAACTTCCACACCCACGTAAGGAACACCGGCTTTCATAGCAGCAACCGACATCGGTACGTGCCATTCCCAAGGGCTGGCAATGATCACACAGTCGAATTCTTCGTTGTTCAACATCTTTTCGAATTCGCGTTCGCCACCTTTGTACACTTTTGGAGCGTCAACGTTAAATTTAGCAATGTGTTTGAGAGTTCTGTCGATCGGCCCCTGTTGGATATCGCAGATAGCAACGATCTTGTTTCCCGGAATAGCCAACACATTATTGATGTGTTCATGGCAACGTGAACCTGTTCCGATAAATCCGAAACGCAGTTTGCCATCATCTTTTCCGGCTGTTTTCTTTTTCTGAGGTTCTGGAGAACCTGCTACTGTAGTGGCAGAGGCAGTACCAGCCATAGCCAAACCTGCTGCACCAACTCCGGCTGCAGTCATTTTTTTAAGAAAGGAACGACGAGTGTTTTCCATGTTCTTTATTTAGTATTTTATGTTAAGTGGGCAAATTTATAATATTTAATCAACTTCTCAAATATGTTTAGAAAAAAAGAATCAATCAAAATCACCAATTAATAATTTGTAATCTTTCCGGTCTCTCTTTTAAGCTTTTCAAACGTCATAATCATTTGCCTCAAACGCCTTGGTTCCTTCTCCGCCAGGTTATGTTCCTGTCCGATATCTTCCTTTATATTATACAATTGATAACAGTTTCCCAGTCCTGAAAAACCGATACCGTCAGGATCGTCATAATAAGCAGGGTAAGGCGGGATCATCACCCAATCACCCTGATGCAGGGCATAATTGAAATAACCTTCGGTAACCAGTTCTTTACGTCCCTGATCGCTTTTTCCCAAAAACACGGGCAAGGTATTCTGGCTATCAGTCTTATCCGAATAAGTCTGCCCTGTCAATGCCGCCAGAGAGGCCAGCAAATCCATTTGACAAACCAAAGCATCCGACACTCCGGGGCTAACGACAGCCGGCCAGCGCAACAGGAACGGAATGCAAGTCCCCCCATCGTATAAACTGGTTTTTCCACCGCGGTAAGGACCTGCCATTTTATGATCACCAACCAGTTCCACTGCCTGATCCTGATAACCGTCATCCAGCACGGGACCATTATCGCTGGTAAAGATCACCAACGTATTCTCTGTCAATCCCAACTTATCCAACTCGTTCAAAAACTCCGTCACACACCAGTCAGCCTCCAGAATAACATCCCCGCGAGGTCCCATGCCCGACTTTCCGACAAATTTCTGATTCGGCACACGAGGCACATGAGGCTGGTGCAATCCGTAATACAGGAAGAACGGTTTATCCTTATTGTCTTTAAGAAATCCTTTCGCCTTCTCCAGGAACAATTCAGCCATATCCTCGTCTTTCCACTGGGCCGCCTTTCCGCCTTTCTGGAATCCGATACGGGGTACACCATTCACGATCGATCCGGCATGCCCCACACTCGGATGCATCCGAAGCAATTCCGGGTTATCCTTACCGGTAGGTTCACCCGGGAAGTTATGCTTATAACTGACATATAACGGATCATTCGGTTCCAGTCCGACACCCTTTCCGTTTTCAATAAAGATACAAGGAACCCGGTCGTTGGTCGCTGCCTGGATAAAAGAATAATCATATCCAACTTCTTTCGCTCCTGGATAAACAGTTTCGTTCCAGTCGACGGCACCGTCACCCAATCCCAGATGCCATTTACCGACAGAACCTGTCACATATCCCGCCTGCTTCATCACTTTCGGCAAAGTGATTTGCTGGGTATTAATAATCAAAGCCGCATTCCCCGGAAGTATTTTGGCGTCTTTGTTAGTCCAGGGATACAATCCTGTCAGCAGGGAATAACGGCTGGGTGTAGAAGTTGCTGCCGTACAATACCCCTGTGTAAAACGCAGTCCTTCATTGGCTATCCGGTCCATACCCGGTGTATGAATACGGGTCGCACCATAACAACTCAGATCGCCGTACCCCAGATCATCGGCAACAATCACCACGACATTAGGCTGTTTCTCGCCCTTGTCCTGCCCGGCCTGGGGTTGTCCGGCAAAAACAGAAGTCGGCAGTGCTATGCCTGCCAACATTCCGAATGAATAACTAAAAAATTTCTTTTCCATCTACATTATAGTTTAGTTAGATTATTCCAATGGATTCTGTGTCAATGTTCCCGGATAAGCATTAATTTCCGACTGAGGAATCAATTGTATCACCAAAGGACTGGTCGGTTCTATTTCCAAAATAGAATTATAGAACCCCGGATACCTGCGGACCATCGTACCTCCGACGCGATAAACATCAAATCCGCGGTCAGCCTCATAAGCCAGTTCCAACTGTCGTTCTTTCATAACTCGTTCCTTTGCATTGGATGCATCGAGCGAAGCATATCCTCGATCCGGTAACGACCGTTCACGAACGATATTCAGATTTGTCTTTGCCAACTCATAATTTCCGTTTTTAACTGCTGCTTCCGCACAAAGTAAATACATTTCTGCCAAACGGGATACAATCGGGGAATGAAGTTGAGGTATTCCGTCTTCCAAAGAACATTTATAACAATAAAATTCCGGATATCCGTTATTCAGAACCATCAAATAATCATCCAATCCGACATATGTCTTACCTTCATATTCAATCGAATATTTATTATTGGCGACATCGACAGGAGTCAGTTCATAAGTCTTTTCACCGATCCTGGTAGTCAAAACCATACCCTGCTCTGTTATTTTTCCTTGTTTGTAAGCATATCCCGTCAACTTCCCGTTCTTATCGTACACCTCATTCACAAACCGGAAGGTACGGACCAGTTCCCCGTTCTGCAACACATACTGGGGATGGATAAATGCAGCCCTGGCATCGACAAAATGATCCTTTGACCAATCATTATATCCGGTTTCATTCAACAGGTCCAGATATTTCTGGCTGGCGTACATTTCACCCCAACCGACATCCTGGATACTGGCATACATACTGCCGATCACCGGATTATAATTCGAAATCTCCGCATCCATACGTTTTACAGCAAAAATCGTTTCGACCTGCGACTTACTATCGGGAGTCATCTGATTATAAGTCATAAAGACATCCCGTGAAAGTAGACTGAACTTTCCGCTTTCGATCACTTCATTGGCATAATAGTAAGAAGAATCGGCATACGTCTTGTTCGGATTCTCATAAGTGCCGCTCATATAAGCATACATTTTTGCCAACAAAGCCTGAGCCGAATATTTCGATGCATAAATAGCTGATTTATATATGCTCATCAACTCCTCCCCTTTCCGCAGATCTGCTACGGCCTGTCCATAAACCTCCTTCACGGTCGAACGATCGGGCAAAACCAATCCGTCCAGATTATCGGGTATGTCGACGATGGGAACAGCCAGATTCGTTTCCGGAGACTGGTAATAAGGACGTCCGAAAATACGGCAGAGATAGAAATACATCATTCCACGCATAAAATAAGCTTCCCCCAACTTCTGGTCGATTTCAGCCGATTCCCCCTCTTCCGTCATTTTTATAATATTACTGGCCTGGGCAATGATCTTGTATCCGTTGCTCCATACTCCCGGCAGGTGATTATTGGTTGCCGTATGTTTATACGACATATACTGGCTGAAATTGTTTGTCGTCGCATTCTGCTTCATAATATTGTCGCCAGGATACTCACCGGTACGGTGCATTACATCGGTTGCCGAACGCAACTGCGCATAACATCCGTTCAATAAAATATCCAAAGCCTCGGCTTTATCTTTCTGAATGGTTTCAGCAGAATAACTGCCATTGGGAAGACGCTCGATATCGCATCCGTTCAGCAGGGAGGCGGCAACTCCCAAAGCTATTATATATAATTTCTTCATAAGTGTATCTCTTTATTATAAAGTAATATTTAATCCAAACATAAATTTACGTGTCTGCGGATATACGGAAGTAGCAACTCCCGTCCCTTTTCCGCTATTCAGAGGCGGTACCTCCGGATCGATCCCCGAGAAACCGGAGATAACGAACAGATTCTCTCCCGAAGCATATACCCTCAATTTAGAAATGAACTTCCTGACCGGAATATTATAGCCGATAGTCAGATTTCTCAAACGCAGGTAGCTCGCATCTTCCAGGTAACGTGAAGAAGTGCTGTTCGAATTGGATTTATTGCCATAGACCGGCAGCGGATGAGTAGCAATATCTCCATCCTTCTCCCAGCGGCTCCATCCTTTTTTCAGTTTCATCTGGTTACGGTCCGTATAAGCACCATCGGAATCAAATTCCATACGCATATAGTTATACACCTTTCCTCCTACGGAATATCCGAAGATGGCAGACAGATCAAAATCTTTCCAGGCGAGCGATGTAGAGAAACCGCCGTAGAAATCCGGAGTCGACGATCCGCAGATCACCCGGTTGGCTGAAGCCTTCGAATAACTGTTAGTCGTAACCCGATCGCCGTTCTCATCCGTCATATACCACAACGGATCGCCATTGGCAGGATCGACACCGGCCCATTCGGTCGTGTACCAGGAATCTATATCATAGCCGGGTTTCAGGATCTTATCGGATGTACCTACGACCGCCGATTGGGCATTACTGATAATGATCTCCGGATCATCGCCATACAGCTTCTTTACTTTATTCGTATTCTTGGCAATATTGGCCGATACATTCCAGGTCCAGTCTTTTGCTTTCAGGATATCCATAGACAGTGTGGCCTCGACTCCCTTATTCTGTACCTCACCTATATTTTTATAGTTGACAGACCAGCCTGTCACGGCAGAAACCGGTACATTATATAATAAGTCGGTTGTCCGCTTCTGATAATAGTCGAAATTGAAGGTCAGCCGGTCAAACAGAACGGCATCCAAACCGACACCGAAAGTATAAGTCTTCTCCCAGGTTAAATCCTTATTTCCGATCTGCGACATCATCGCTCCCGGAACTCCGTTGTATCCGCTACCGATCGTATAGAGCGCATATTGAGGATAGAGACTGGCCGGACGGGCACCTACGGAGCCATAGCTGGCACGTAGTTTCAGCAAATTAACCCAGTCGGCATGGAAAAAATCCTCACGGTTGATATTCCATCCGCCACTGATTGAAAAGAAAGTACCGTAGCGGGCATTCTCCCCGAAGTTGGAAGCACCGTCACTACGAATAGAGAATTGAGCAAGATACTTATTATCGTATGCATAGTTCGCATTCAGGAAGTAAGACTGTACCGCCCATTCCTGTTTCGAACCGCTGATAGCTTTGGGAGTCGTCGCTACATCTGCCACAGAAAAACCGGCAGGAAAACCGGCTGCCGTCTGGGAAGTGACTGAGCCTGTGTATGAATTGAACTCATAAGCCGCAATGGCATTTACCGAGTGTTTTCCAAAGAGTTTGTTGAAACGTAACAAATGGTTGGAATATAAACGATAATAATCGCTCTTATAATCCTTCAACAATCCGTTATCCGCTTTACCGCCCGAAGAGCGAGGATCTGTATAACCTTTCTGGGCCGTACTTCCATACTTATAATTATTTACGGAAGAAAAAGTCAGCCAATTCGTGAGCTTGATATCGAAATCAAAATTACCCATAAACTCATAAGCAGTTGTTTCCGTATAGTTCCATTGCAGATTATACAAATAATTACCCATCTTCGGCGAAATCCATTCCACCGGTTGAGATTCCTGGTAAAGATTGCCATTCTTGTCGTAAGGGCTATCCCAGGGCAGATGGCTGTACATGGAAGCGACGCTGCGCTGCTTATCCATCACGTCTTTTCTCGAACCCCATACGGAAGGTTTTATCTTCAGCCAGTCCGTAAGCTGGTAATCGACATTATAACGGAAATTATAACGTGTCAGGTCATAACCTTTCACGGCACCCGATTCATCATACAGGCCTAAGGAGATGTAAGTTTTCATTTTATCCGTACCACCCGATACAGAAATGTTATAATCCTGTGCAACGCCCAGATGTGTCGCACAATCCCACCAGTCGAAATCCTTATTCCGCAGTTCTTCGTTATATTGAGGGAACTGAATGGCTTCCTGATTCGAGAAAGATTTATAGTAATCATACAATTCGCTTCCGTTCATAACAGAAAAACCACCCCTGTTCAACTGAGTGATACCCGTTTTAGCCGACAGATTGATCGTTGCTTTTCCACTCTTACCTCTCTTTGTCGTTACCACGATCACACCATTCGCACCCATCGAACCGTAAATGGCAGTAGAGGCCGCATCCTTCAATACCGAAATGGACTCGATATCGGCAGGGTTCAAATCGCCCGAACCGCTACCCACCAATACGCCATCCACTACCCAAAGCGGATCGGTTCCACCGTTGACAGTCGCTTTACCGCGGATCACGATCTTTCCGGTTGCCCCCGGCTGTCCGGAACCACCGTTGACATATACGCCCGGAGCCTTACCACTCAAAAGATTTTCGGCAGACGGAGTCGTCACATCCAACAACTTCTCCTGCTTGACAACCTGCATGGCACCGGTAAGACTTTCTTTCTTCTGGACACCGTAACCGACCACAACCACCTCTTCCAATGCCTGTGTATCTTCTTTGATCTTAATGGTCATTTTTCCGGACTGCGCTTTCATTTCACTTTTCAGATAACCGATATAAGAGACTTCCAGAACACTCCCTTCCGGCACTTCCAGCTCGAAATGTCCGTCCAGATCCGTACTCGTACCGGTCAATGTACCTTTCACCAATACATTCGCACTGATAATCGGGTCACCGGTAGTCCCATCGACCACAGTACCCTGTACCTTCACTGTTTTTTGTTGTGAAATTGGCAAGGAAGAGGCAGGCGCTTCATTCCCTTTTTTAGAAACGACCTTGTAAACAATTATTTTATTATTGTTTACAATGAAATCAGCATGCTGATTTTTCAGGGCATTCCGGAGAATTTCCTCTACCGACCGATTCTTCATATTCACCGTGACACGTTCATTGAGATCGATGTCATTATTCCTGATAAGGAAAGAATAAGAAAACTCCTTTTCAATCTGGTCGAAAAGCTCTTTCAACGTTGTTGTGTCCAACTGAACAGACATGATACAAGTCTGCAATTCGGTTGCCGACATAGTATCGGGGATCATGGGGGTGCCGGCCAGCAGGCAGGCGGAAAGCATCCATTTCCCTGTTTTTTTCAAATAGTTCATTTCCTTGTTTATTAGATTTATATTCGTGTAGATTTATTTATCCTTGATCCATATTTCATCTCCCTGTTGTTTCCATACGTATTTATGTTCTACGTCTATCTCCCTGAAAATGTCATCCAGCGTATAGTAACCGGAAAAACTACCTGTGTAGACTTCTTTTTCCAAAGTCTTACTCTCTATACGTATATGTATATTGTATTTACGCTCCAGGTCCCGGGCTATCTGCCGGAAAGATTTTCCTTCGAAACGAAGAGTACCGTTTGTCCAGTCATAGGCATTATTGCCGTTTATCTCTTTCACTTCCACCCGGTCGGTTTCTTTATTAAAACTCAACATCCTGTTCGGACGCAGTACCACCTCCTCCTTATGTTTCGCTTTGTCGTTCAGACTCACATTCACTTTTCCCGAAACCAGGCTCACATCGATTGTCTGGTCGTCTTTATATGCTTTGATATTGAAACGGGTTCCCAGGACACGGACGCTCAGGGCCTCCGACCTGACCACAAACGGTTTCAAAGTATCGCGTGCCACTTCAAAATAAGCTTCCCCTTCCAAAAGTATCTCACGATTTTTCTTGTTGAAATCTTTGCTGTACCGGAGTGAAGAACCGGCATTTACCCATACAACCGAATGGTCCGGCAAAACGACTTTCGACTGCGATCCCAAAGGAGCCGATGTTTCAAAATAAGCCAACTGTGCATCATCCCCCTTGCGGATACCCAACCGATAAGAAGTTACACCGATCGACAAAAGCAATAAAACGGCTGCCGCAACCTTTCCCCAGGTCGACCAGAGTCTTCGGGATTGTTTTTTCCGTGATACCGGTTGTATCAAACTGCCGAAATGTTTTTCAAAATCAGCCTTCCTTCCGGAAGCGAAAAGAGGAACATGAGCCGTAGCCCACCAGTCTGCCATTTCAAACAAGACTTGCCTGTTCTCTTCATCTGAATCCAACCAGTCGGAAAGTTCCTTTCCCTGATCTTCGGTCAGTTCTCCGGCAAAATAACTAAAAAGTAATTCTTCAATATGTTCGTTTCTTATCATCATATAAAATTCAAGCACATTCTATCGGCTTGTTGTCCTTATATACACAAGAAACGGAAATAGCGTTTAAAAGAAATGCAATTATTTTTGATAGAAATTAAATAAAAGTAGAAAAAGAGGATATAAATCGCCTAAATGGTCCCGGAGTTTGGACAATCCGATCTTGATCTGTACGCGAACGGTACTCGGGCTGATATGATAGATCTCGGCTATCTCGTCGTACGATTTATTATGGTAGAGGTATTGTATAAAAATATCACGGCACTTTTTAGGAAGCAGATCGACTGCCTTATATATTTTTTCTTCCAGTTCCTTATTTTCCAGATAAGCCAGGGGATGGGATTCGGCTGTGATCTGTTCTTCCTGTATCGCCAGCAAATGTTCCTGTACCTCCGACATAGGAACCATCCGGAGATGTTGCTGCCGAAGATGGTTCATACAACGGTTCTGAACGGAACGGATCAGGTAAGCCCGAACCGGATAAGTGAGCGTCAAACGATTATTCCATACATTCAGAAACACATCGTTCACGACTTCACGAGCCGCCTCCGCATTGAAAATATATTTGGTCGCCACAGCACAGAGATACACGTAATAGGCAGCATACAACATCTCAAAAGCTTTTGTATCTCCTTCATTTAACCGTGTTATAATTTCTTCTCTTATTTCGGGCATTTATGACACATTAATTTTCCGTTCCGCGCAAAAATAAGGAAATTCCTTCAAGTATCCGGTCCTTTGTTATTTCTTTTTAGCTGTTTTTTGATTTTCGTTAGCCGTCCGTTTCTTATTCCTCCAGTAGCTGCCGTCGCGTTTGCTGCCGAACATATTCCGGCGTTTGGACTCCTGTTTGATGGCTTCTTTCTTATCGGCCACGGCTGCTTTTACTTCCGCCGTTTCAAACTCATTCCCACCGGCAACAGGAATCTGCTTGCCGATCAGTTTCTGTATATCTTTCAAGTACGGTACTTCTTCCGCATCACAGAAAGAATAAGCCACTCCGCTACGTCCTGCACGTCCTGTACGTCCGATACGGTGTACATACGTTTCCGGCACATTCGGCAATTCGTAATTAATCACATGCGTAAGATGATCCACGTCGATCCCCCGGGCAGCAATATCCGTTGCGATCAGTACACGGGTCGTATGATCTTTAAAATTGGTCAATGCACGCTGGCGGGCCGTCTGGCTCTTATTGCCATGAATAGCCTCCGCTCCGATATTTGCTTTTGCCAGGACACGCGCCACTTTGTCCGCTCCATGTTTCGTACGGGTAAATACCAGAACCGATTCCAAAGCGGAATCTTTCAGCAAATGAGTTAGCAAACTTACCTTCTCCGCCTTTTCCACAAAATAAACCCACTGGTCGATCTTATCGACCGTCGACGAAGCCGGAGTAACCTCCACCTTCTTCGGTTCCACCAAGATCGTTCCGGCAAGACGTTCTATCTCCGGTGGCATGGTAGCCGAGAAAAACAACGACTGGCGTTTCTTAGGTAATAAAGGCAGGATTCGCTTGATATCATGGATAAATCCCATATCCAGCATACGGTCGGCCTCATCCAACACGAAATAATCCAATGTCTTCAGATTGATAAAACCCTGGTTGATCAAATCCAGCAAACGTCCCGGTGTCGCGATCAGTATATCCACGCCCCGTTGCAACGCATCCGTCTGAGGCTTCTGTCCTACTCCACCGAATATAACCGTGTGTTTCAGTTTGGTATATTTCCCATAAGCGGCAAAACTTTCCCCGATCTGGATAGCCAGTTCACGGGTCGGTGTCAGTATCAAAGCCTTGATACCACGTGCAAACCCATTCTGACGTTCATTATACAGATTTTGTAAAATAGGGATTGAAAATGCGGCAGTTTTACCCGTTCCGGTCTGTGCGCAACCTAATAAATCGTATCCATCTAACACATAGGGAATCGCTTCTGCTTGTATAGGGGTTGGAATGGTATAACCTTCTTCTCTGAGAGCCTTACGTATCGGCTCGATCAGTTGTAATTGTTCAAATGTCATCTAATAAAAATGTTGAGCCATCACGGCTCGTTAAATAAATAATGGAACAAAGGTAAACAAATATATCGATACAGCCTTACATTACGACTACTATATCATATTTTTACAGGAAGGATTCAGTTTCCCAGGCAGGAAACCGGAGTTTCTTCCTTAGGAAACCAGAGTTCCCCAGGCAGGGTATTACAGTTCCCTGCGAAGGAAACTGGAGTTTCCATAGCTGAGAATTACGAGGAAACTGTAATAGACTAATTAACAACACAGTAGTATTAAAATAAAGAAACAGGGGATGCTATACCGAAATAAATGAAAGCTAATTAGAAATTATACTATCTTTGTAAATTGATTTTTGGATGATGAAAGAGTTACTGTTGCTGTTAAAGAAGTTTTTTGGGTATACTTCTTTCCGCCCGTTGCAGGCGGAGATCATACAACGCATTTTGAGGAAAGAGGATTCGCTGGTGCTGATGCCTACCGGTGGAGGAAAATCTATTTGCTATCAACTTCCGGCTATTTACCTGCCCGGAACTGCTGTTGTCATCTCCCCATTGATCGCCCTGATGAAAGACCAGGTAGGCGGATTGGTAGCCAACGGTATTCCGGCAGCCGCGCTCAACAGCATGATGCCGGAAGAAGAACGCCACCAGATCAAACAACTCTGCATCCAGGGAAAAATAAAGTTGCTTTACATCTCTCCCGAAGGATTGGTAGGCGAACTGCATTGGCTGCTTCCCCGTATGGATATCTCCCTGATAGCCATCGATGAAGCTCACTGTATCTCGCATTGGGGACATGATTTCCGTCCTGAATATACCCAGTTGTCCGTCCTGAAAGAACATTTTCCAAAGATACCGATCGTGGCATTGACAGCGACAGCCGATAAAGTAACCCGTACCGATATCGTCAACCAACTGAACCTGCGTGATCCGGAAATCTTCATTTCTTCCTTCGACCGTCCCAACCTGTCTCTTACCATCCGGAGAGGACTGAATAAAAAGGAAAAGACGGCAGCTATCGTCCACTTCATCAATGCCCACCGTCGGCAAAGCGGCATCGTCTATTGTATGAGCCGGAACAATACCGAGTTCCTGGCGGAAGAACTTTCCTCTTACGGGATCAAAGCTACCGCCTATCATGCCGGACTTCCTCCCGCTCAACGCGAAAAGGCGCAGGATGATTTTATCAATGACCGGGTAAATGTGGTCTGTGCAACCGTAGCTTTCGGGATGGGGATCGATAAAAGTAATGTGCGTTGGGTGATCCATTATAATATGCCGGGCAGCATTGAAAACTACTATCAGGAGATAGGACGTGCCGGACGCGACGGAATGAAAAGCGATACGCTGCTGTTCTATTCGGTAGGCGATATACTCGTCCTTCGCCGTTTTGCCGAAGGAAGCGGGCAGAAAGACGTCAACCTCCAGAAACTCAACCGGATGAGACGGTATTGCGAAGCGGATATCTGCCGCCGCCGTATCCTGTTGAGTTATTTCGGGGAAGAGGCCGACCAGGATTGTGGGAACTGTGACGTATGCAAAAACCCTCCCGAACGGTTCGACGGCAGCATACTGGTACAAAAAGCACTCAGCGCCATCTTCCGTACAGGCCAGTTTGTCGGCATGAATATGCTGATTAACATTCTCCGCGGATCGGAAAAAGCGGATATTACCGAGAAAGGATACGATAAACTGAAAACATACGGTGCCGGAAAAGACCTTTCTTATAAAGAATGGAAAGAATATCTGTACCAGATGCTTCAGCTGGGGTATATCGAAATCGACTACGTCAACGCCGGTATCTTGAAAGTTACTCCGTTAGGACGAAAAATACTGTTCGGAGAGCAGAAGGCGATGATGTCTATTTACAAGGAGCCGGAAGAGAAAACTTATTTCAGAAGAAAAGATTCCAAATTCAAATACCGCCCGATCAAGCCACTCAAATCCGCGTCGGTCGAAGAGACGTTGCTCGACTCACTCCAGCAACTTCGCAAACAGATCGCCGAGAAAGAACAGACACCGGCTTATATCATCTTTTCCGATGATTCACTGGAAGATATGGTACAGAAGAAACCGGTCACGCTGGATGAATTCAGCGATATACGGGGTGTCGGTGAAATCAAACTGGATAAATACGGAAAGGTATTCGTGGCACTGATCCGATTCGTGTTGCGGTTGCCGAAAGAGGGGTAAATTCACCTCATTTTATTTCAGTTTCCGAATATTCCGTTTTAGGAGTAAAAATTACCGTTACAGCAAAAAAAGGGCAGATTCCTACAAATATTCCTTGTACTTTAGCTTTCGAAACAAAGATACGGGGACAGTACACCCTACTACCCGATCAACATAGTATTAACTTATAAAATAACAGCTTATGAATACACTAAGTTTAAAGATGTCTCAGAGCATATCCCAATTGTATGAGACTTTGTGCCAGGTTGGAAGAAGTACATTTGCTGAATTACAAAGAGCGACAAGTTTTCAGGATACCGAACTTTGTCTGGCTCTATGCTCTCTTATGCATGAAAATAAAGTATATCAGGCCCGTATCAGTAATACCATTTATTACATTCTTAAATAACCGGGCCTGAAATAGATTCATTCCGCGTATCACATACGTAATAATCTAACGGACATTCGCCACAGGAAATTCAATCTCTCCGAACCCGATCATCGCATTGAACAAACGGATCAGCGAATAACGGGACAGATCCTGCGGACGGATTGCAGCCGGAACAATCATTTCCTTCCCCAATAGAGATGCCCGCATCGTTCCTTCCAACAGAGGGACTTCGGGTGTCTCCCATTTGGAACCATCCCACAAGGCTATATTAGCGATCGAAGTATCCGTCAGGAGACCATCGCGCACGATCAGGATATCGTCGGCCTCTCCCCGTTGCCCGAACAGTTCGTCCAATTTCCGACGGTCAGTACTTTTATAGGTATAATCCAACCCGTCGGAGGTGACTATTTTCAAACTATTTACCGGACGGATGGTATACGGCAGATATTCAACCTTCTCTACCTCTTCCTGATACTCCACCCGGCAGCGGGTCCGTTCGGTATATTCTCCCGGCTGGATAAAATCAGCCAGATTTACAGGTAAATTACATTCAAAAATATCTCTCCGCGTCCGGTTGAAGCGGTAATTATGGAAAGCCATATTCACAGCCTTTCCATTCTCGATTCTGATTGTTTCAATAAATGGGCACATATACTTTCTGTTTCATTTCATTATACTCACTTTGCAAATCACTTTGGGAGGTAATGCCACCCCCACTCTTAAACAGCAGCCGTTCTCCTTCCTGCTCCAGGAAACGGATCATAACGGCACTGTCCAGACGGTTACCGTCGAAATATCCCATTACTCCCGTATAGAATCCCCGCCGGTATGTTTCAGCCTCATCGATGATCTCCATCGTCTTTTTCTTTGGTGCACCGGTAATGGAACCGGCAGGCAACAGGCTGAACAAAACAGTCCCTAAAACTGCTTTCCAGTCATCAGACAGCTTTCCCCTGATCTCTGAACTCACCTGTAATAACCTGCCTTTGTTCGTTTCCAGTTCATCTATATACCGGTATCTCGATACCGTTACATCCGATGCCACCTGACTCAAGTCATTACGGATCAGATCGACAATCGTGGCATGTTCGGCTTCTTCCTTTTTATCTGCCAGAATCCGTTCCCGCGCATCAGGCCGAGATGCATCGATCGTCCCCTTCATCGGATACGAATAGATGAAACCATCCTCCATACGTACGAATATTTCAGGAGAAAAAATAACAAAACGGTCTCTCAGCCACAACCTGTAAGGAGCCTGCGAAGAATAAAAGATCTCTTTCAGTGTCAGGTTCGTCCGCACCGGAGTAGCGCAAGTCAGGTTGACAAGATAAGAATTACCGGCACGGATATGACCGGATACTGTCTGAAAAGACCGGGAATACGTTTCAAAAGAGACAGGTTCGGTTTCCCACTCGACCTGCTTCTTTGGATACTGCTTCCCATTACCTGTCACATTGGTTAAACCGTTCAGGTCATACAGCAACTCTTCCGGATCAACTGCATCCGGCTCCTCCACCCAAACATGCTCCTGCTTATAATCGACGATAAATATAAAAGGCCGTCCGGATAATCCTGATCGATTCATATACCGGACGGCTTCATCTTTACTACAAAATTTCATATCAGATCAAAAATCGCTCCGTCAATCCGCCGAAAGCATCGATACGGCGATCACGGAAGAACGGCCACCAACGGCGCACATTCTCACTCCGTGCTTTATCGATCTCCACAACACGCACCTCCTCGTGATCGTTCGGGAACTCAGCCAACAGTTCTCCCTGCGGACCGGCTACAAAGCTGTTGCCCCAAAACTGAATACCGTTTGTCTGTCCCGAAGGGTCCGTCTCATGCCCCGTACGGTTCACAGTGATCACCGGAAGACCGTTTGCCACTGCATGTCCGCGCTGTATCGTTACCCAGGCATCCAACTGACGTTTCTTTTCTTCTTCCGTATCGCTGCTCTCCCAGCCGATAGCTGTCGGATAGATCAACAGTTCGGCTCCTTTCATCGCCATCAGGCGGGCTGCCTCCGGATACCACTGGTCCCAGCAAACCAATACGCCCAGTTTGCCGACGGAAGTTTCGACAGGCTCGAATCCCAGGTCACCGGGAGTAAAATAAAACTTCTCATAATAAGCCGGATCATCCGGTATATGCATCTTCCGGTACTTTCCAGCAATCGTTCCGTCTTTCTCAAGCACGACAGCCGTGTTATGATACAATCCCGGAGCACGTTTCTCAAAGAGGGAAAGCACCAGCACGATTCCCAGTTCTTTAGCCAACGCACCGAACTCTTCCGTGGAGGGTCCCGGAATCGTTTCTGCCAGATCGAATAGCCCAGTATCTTCCGTCTGGCAGAAATACAAGCCATTATGTAATTCCTGCAAAACAACCAGCTCCGCCCCTTCTTCAGCGCAAAACCGGATATTATTTTTCAGTTTCTTTATATTATCTAACCGGTCACAGGTGTTCGCCTGTTGGATCAATCCTATCTTCATCTGATTTTCAATTTTCAATTCTCAATTAACAAATTCTTCCGGGTACTGCATCGTCACGCAATGCAGTGAACCATGTTGTTTAATTAATGGTAAGCAATTAATACCTACAATTTCTCTGTCCGGGAATGCTGTCTGCAAAGCCTCTTTCGCAATCTCATCTTTCGGTGAATCGTAGAACGGCAGAAGCACCGCCCCATTTATAATAAGGAAATTCGCATAAGTAGCCGGTAAACGCTCGCCCTCCCATTCCACTTTATCAGCCATAGGCAAAGCGATCAAACGGTAAGGTTCGCCATTCTCCTGCGTAAACTCTCTCAGCTCTTCCTCCATCTCCTGCAATTCGGCATAATGCTCATCTTCTTCATCCGTGCACTGCACATAAGCAATCGTATCCTCACTACAAAAACGGGCCAGCGTATCGACATGGCTATCGGTATCGTCACCAGCCAGGTAACCGCTCTCCAACCACAAAATACGGTTCAGGCCGAATACCTGTTTCAGATAATTTTCCAGTTCCTCCTGCTGAAGATATTCGTTCCTGTTCACGGAAGAAAGACATTCGACCGTAGTCAGTAAAGTGCCTTTTCCATCCGACTCGATACTCCCGCCTTCCAACACGAACGGCTGCATATTGACAGGGATCACCTCCTCTGCAAACGTTTTGCCATGGAACAGTTTCCGTGTGATCAGATTATCATGGTTGGCTGCGAACTTCATTCCCCAGCCGTTGAATACAAAATCATATACGACCGGAGCACCTTCTTCGAACACGGAAATACCGCCGTGATCGCGTGCCCAGGTATCGTTTGTCTCCATCTCCCGGAAAATAATACGGCTATAATCCACTTCTCCCAACTGAGAGCGTACCACCGATTCATCCGGACAAACAATCAGTAACTTCTCCCGCTTGATCACCTCTCTGGCAATCTCCACAAAGCAAGGTACCACCTCGTCGAGTATCGGCGCCCAATCCGTCCCTTCATGCGGCCAGGTAAGCTGAACCGCACTTTGCGGATACCACTCCGCCGGTAATATCGTTTTATTTTCCATATTTGCTAGCTTTATTTTCAGAAGACAAAGATAAATATTTATTATATGAAAGCTATCACATCCAGTAAACTTGTGCTTCCCATTACCACAAAACGAACCTCTCAATCCAGCAAAGAGTTACGTAAGAGGAGTAAGTCCGAGATTTAAGTAATAAATTTGTACTCACTTTTAAAGCCTAATTCATCAATTATACACATAAAGACACTATCTTTGTAAATAAATACTCGTTAATCAGTAAACATGTAACTGAATTAATTAAAAGCCAATCAAATGACTATAAAAAAATGAGCAAAAAATTCCAAATTAAGAATAGTACAGTTGAATTTCTGATATTTACAAATCAAGCTAAAGAAAATGGCATAGAAGTCAGAGTACAAAATGAGACCATTTGGCTAAGTCAAAAACTAATAGCCATTTTATTTGACTGTTCGACCGATAATATTTCACTTCACCTCAAAAATATATTTAATGATGGAGAATTGGACCCCGACTCAGTTACCGAGGAATTCTCGGTAACTGCTTCCGATGGAAAAAATTCAAGTACAATTTCAGCACAAGTTGCGAAAGCTTTTGCTGAAACTGAATTCAAAAAATATAGAATTATACAAGATCAACTGTTTAAATCTGATTTTGATAGCTTTAACGACAATAATCTACTAAATTTTGATTTAGATCCATAACATTACCCTAAAAACTTTACCCCATTTATTTGGAATCTTCAGAATCCTTCTTAACTTTGCACCACAAAGTACTTTTTATCGCAAGTATATGAACAAGCAAGTAGAAGACATAAAAGCCATTCGCGAGATGATGGAAAGATCATCCAAATTCCTTTCGTTAAGCGGTTTATCCGGCATATCAGCCGGAGTTATAGCGATTATCGGGGCAGCACTCGCCTACTTCCAGATTCTGAGGGAACCGGCAAACACAGACTTCAATACGACACACGAAGCGATGTTCCGCGAAATCACTCTGCTGATCACGGATGCTGCTGCCGTCCTGCTCTTCTCTATTTGCTTCGGTATCTATTTTTCCTGGAAAAAGTCAGTGAAGAAGAACCTGATGCCCTCCAAAAGCCTGATAAAAAGGACACTTTATCACCTCGGTATTCCATTGGTTGCCGGAGGTATCTTTGCGCTTATTTTTCTGTTGCGCGGCGACCAGGCAATGGCAATCACCATGACACTTACTTTTTATGGCCTCGCCTTGATCAATGTATCCAAATATACCCTCGACGAAGTCCATTACCTGGGCCTGACAGAAGTCGTTTTGGGTATCATCGCCGCTTTGTTCCCCGACTGGAGCCTCTTGCTCTGGACTATCGGATTCGGAGTCTGCCATATCATTTACGGCACAGCTATGTACATCAAATACGATTTGAAGAAAGAATGAAAAACATACTGTCCAAATTAAATAAAGCCTTCGAAAGCCGGATACGACTGGGTATCATGTCTATCCTGTCGGTAAACGAATCAGCCGACTTCAATACCATGAAGCAGTTGATGGAGTTGACCGACGGAAACCTGGCAAGCCATCTGAAAGCCCTGGAGACCATCGGATATATCCGCTCCACCAAGCAGTTCATCGGCCGGAAACCCAATACCCAGTATACAATCACCGAAGAAGGAAGAAAATGCTTTCGGGAACACCTGGATGCATTGGAAGAGCTTATCAAATAATTTTTTTACCTATTCACTTTGAAACACAAAGTACTTTTCAACCCATACAAACAAGTTAAATTTATGGAAACAACAATCAGAAAAGCAAGCAAAATCAACCAGTCCATTACATTCAAGGCTATGGTTATCGGAGTTCTGACCCTCATTTTACTGATACCGGGGTTAATGATTCAGGATCTGATCCGGGAAAGACAGGACAGAAGTATCGAAACGATCGAAAAGATCAATGCCAAATGGAGCAACGCCCAGACCTTCTGCGGCCCGGTCCTCTCCATCCCTTATACAACAACGCATGTCGATTCGAACAATAAAACCTATTTTCAGGAACATGTCCTGACCATCACTCCCGGAAACCTGACAATCGATACCCGGCTATTCCCGGAAGAAAGATATTACGGGATATACAAAACGATCCTTTACAAAAGTGAAACAGACATTTCCGGAAACTTCGACAAAATCAATTTCCCTAAGATAGAAAACGGCACTATCCACTGGGACCAGGCTTATATGGCAGTCGGTGTTTCCGACCTCCGGGGCATCACCGACAACATAGATTTCAAGCTGGAGAACAAACAATACACGGTAGAAACCACCGGCAATCTGGATACACAGATAGGCAAAATGCTCGCCATCCCGTTAAACGATCCCGAAGTGTTTCAATCCGAACAGCCGCTTACCTTCAAATGCCAGTTAAAACTGAACGGAAGCAGCAACATAAATTTCATCCCAATCGGCAAAACGACTAAAGTCCACGTGGCAGGCAACTGGAAATCTCCCGGCTTCATCGGCAACTTTACCCCCGACCATACCATCACTGAAAATGGCTTTGAAGCCAACTGGAGTATCCTCAGCTTTAACCGGAGTATCCCGGAAATGTGGACCGACGGACAAACCTACTCGTTCGAAGACTCCTCTTTCGGTGTAAACCTGGTCGATCCGGTAAACCATTACCAGCAGAACATGCGTTCCGCCAAATACGCTATCATGTTCATTGCCCTGACATTCGTTGTCTTTTTCTTTGTCGAAATACTGACCGGAAAACGGATCCACCCGATCCAGTATCTCCTGGTCGGCCTGGCTCTGATACTGTTCTACAGCCTGCTCCTGTCCATATCCGAACAAATCAACTTCGGCATCGCCTACCTGATTGCCAGTATAGCCACCATCGGACTGATCACCGCCTATACCTATAGTATTTTCAGGAACAGGATACAGACCGGGGCACTCACCGGCATGTTATGTTTATTGTATATTTTCCTGTATGTCGTCCTGCAACTCGAAGATGTTGCCTTGCTTATAGGAAGTATCGGTTTATTCGTTATACTGGGAACTATTATGTATTTCTCCCGGAAAATAAACTGGTATAAGCCACATACATTATAAAGGGAAAGAGATCGACTCCAACATCTGTTTTCGCCAGGAGAGAAGTTTTCCGTTTTTGGATAAACGCCGTTGAACGAAGCACCAACTACCGAGCTTATTTTCACGGACAGTGGGCCAGCGGCGTTTCTCCTGGTAAAACAGTTTCAATTTTTCATAGTTTTCCAGCCAGATATCATCGGTATTCCAGATAAAACCGGCTTCATCCATCATCCTGACGCGGTCGGATACAAGTACTCCTTGCTTACGGTACTTACGCTGGGTACTACACCAGGCACCCAATTTTCCATCGTTACTTTTGGGCCAATATCCCTTTTGCTGATAAAAGAGCACCACTTGTTTCCAGTTCTTCATCCACTGGACATCCAAGTCCTGCTCCCATACAAAGCCGATATGATCCAGCAATCGCACCCGTTCTTCGGACAACAGACCTTTTTTACGACTCTGCCGCTGTGTATTGCACCATGTACTCAGACTGTTCTCTCCTTTTTTAGGAAGACGGTGCATCCGGTCTATAAAACATTTCAACTCTTCATAATATTGCATCCAGCGGCTATCCTGTACCTCCCACTCAAAACCGATATCTTCCAGGCGAGAGATATATTCGTCAGACAATGTCCCTTTTTTTCGTGCGATCCGCTGGGTGTTACACCAACTACCCAACCGGCCCTCGGCTGCACATGGCCAACATCCCTCCCGTTCTTTATATTCTATCAGCCGTTCATACATCACCGGCCACGCATCCAGTTCTGCCAGCATATCATCCACCCGGGCACGGATATCCGACAAGAAACCTGTTACCTGAAACTCGGTGAATCCTTTGAATGTCTTCGGTGCACGGATAGCAGGATGGTAAGACAATTCATACGACATCGCTTCATAAACAGAACGTCCGGAAAGATTATTCACAAAATCCAATACAACAGGACGGGCATCTGAACCGGCTTTCAGGCAACGCCCAAGCTGCTGCAAAGCAACCACATACGACTCTGTCCGGCGCAGAAACATGGCTGCATCCACCCCTTCCACATGCAATCCTTCGATCAGCATATTGATAGAGAACAGCACATGCAATTTACCTGTATCAGTACAAAAATCACGGAGGGTCCGTTCATTTACACGGTTACTATACCCATTATGTATTTCAAACATTTCAAATACAAATCCGCCATGCATCAACCAACGCGACACTTCCGGCATCATATGTTGAAGGTCTTCCTTATCTTTACAGAAAACAAGAAGCTTCTTCACATCCTTCGGCAGGTAACGCCGTATCAGTTCCGAAGCACTCCATGAACCCCGGAAATCCAACCGGGCAAAATCTATCTTCTCCTGAATACGCTGCCGTCGTTCATCCGTACAGCCACTTCTGTTCAGCAGGTGTTGAACCTTATCCAGCTGGTTATTCAAATCGAATACGCTCTGCACCAACACCGGTACCGGCAGAATCTTATAATACCAGGCCATCGAAAGGGAGAGTTCATAAAACAGGTTCCCTTTGAAATAGACCTCTACCGTATCCATCATCTCTTCCGGGCGGATCGGGGTAGCCGACATACCCAATACGCGGGCTTCCGGATTGGCATCGATCACATCCTGTACGGCTTTTCCCCATACCTCCGCACCGAAATGGTGGAACTCATCGATAATGATATGGTCTGCCTGCATGGGAGGAATCTTGTCACGTTGGCGTGATAGTGCCTGGAAAGTCATGAAAGTAACATGCCGCATTTTCCATCCTACCGCTTTCTTTATCTCTGCTATAATGGTAACATTCGGGGCCACAACCAAAATTCGTTCTTTCCGGTGGTTCACAATATAACGGGCTATCAGATATGATTTACCCGTTCCGGTAGCCTGTACGACTGCCCCGATACGGTTCTTTTGGAAGCCTTCCTCAATAGCGCGGTAAGCGGCTTCATTATGGGAAAAGAGTTCGATGTGTTTTCCGCTTTCCAGGCTTTTCAGATAGCTTTCGTCGGATACTGTCAAACCATGCAACTCGAAAGAAAGAGCCTCCGGCAGATATCCGCCATGTGCCAGGATACGGTACTGCTTACAGTTACACATCTCCCCGATCCTCTGTAATTCTGTATACAGATCATCCACCTCCGCCAGGCAAAGAGTATCTTTATTCCATAACTCTTTTACAATGAAAGTTACAGAATCCTCCCTGAACCCAACCAGCAGACAGCCGGATTCTTCGGTTACAAAATAATTATAAGAAAGGTAAAGATCGCGAAGGGACATCGGTTTCCCTATACTTTATTTCCAAATCAGTAACTTTCCGATGGAGATACAACGATTGAATATTCAGGACCGTAACCAGCACCCTTTTCATTGATCGCATAGGCACGGATATAATATATCCCCGGAGACAATTCTCCGAGCGTTGCCGTAAAGTCATTATCCGCCTGCACACTATCATCCCAGATATCTGGTTCACCGACTGTATTCCAACAAAATCCCCACTTGCTTATATTCCCTCCGCCGTTATCCAATAACCTCGAACGATATGTATATGTTGCAGCATTCAAGACTTCGATCTCCCCTACTTCCGGAACCTTACGTGTATCCAGTACCAGCGTACGACTATATCCCGTACCGACTTTATTACTCGCATAAGCCCTTATGTAATAAACTCCTGGATACATTGTCCCCATAACGGCCGTAAAATCTTCATCTGCATCCAGCAGGTAATCCGAAACATCCGGATAGTCATGTGTACTCCAGCAAAAACCATTGGCTGTTATTTTACTGCCGCCCACATTAAGTATCGAACATTGTATCCGGTTGGTTTCCCAATCAATGATACGGACTCTATCCAGAACAGGAATCGTCAGGACATGAATCGAAACGCTCAACTCTTCACCATAACCAACCCCCGCCTTATTAACGGCATAGGCACGGATATAATAGGTACCCGATTCCATTTCAGATATCATGGCCGTAAAATCTTCGTCAGCCACTACAACATGATCTCCGACCGATGGATTTCCTGTCATGTTCCAACAGAAACCTTTTTCCGTTATCTCACTTCCACCGTCGGTCACCAGTACAGAACGGAAGACATTGTTCTCCGGATCGATACGTTCTACGGTACCCACAATCGGCAGCGATACGATACTGACCGCCAGTTCCTCACTATAACCTATCCCATACGCATTCTCTGCAAATGCACGCACATAATAAAGCGTATTGGAATTCAATTTCGTCAGCATGCCCGTAAAATCATCGCTCGCTATTTCCTTTTCATCCTCCACTGTCGGCATGCCGGTTGTATTCCAACAAAACCCCCTCGAAATAATTTCAGCGCCTCCGATATCCTCCAGCGTAGCACAGAATTCCTTCTTCAACGAATCCAATAACTGAATACCGCTGATTCTGGGTAGCGTTTTGCCCGTGTGAATCGTTATCTCTGGGCTGTAAGCTAAATATGAGCTGTCGTTCAATGCAAAAGCACGAAGATAATAGGTTGTGTTCTCCTGTAGGTCCGGGATGGAAACAGTAAACGCAGTCTCCTCCCCTTCCGCTTCCTGCTTCCGGTCATCTATCGTCGGACTGCCTTCCGTATTCCAGCAAACACCTTTCGAGAGTAAGTTATGCCCCGTTCCATCTATTCCATCATCTTTCACCCTGAAAGTGAAAAGATTAGCCACCTCCCCGTCTGCCTGCAAATCTGAAAGCAACGGATCACCATACAACAACGTATTAAAACTGCCCGGCTCACCCATTAGACGGTCTGTCCCATTACCTGCATACAAACAATATTCGTACGACGCATCCGGCTCGAGCCCCTCCAACAATACCTGCAAACCATACGACAAAGAATCCTGGCAAGCAACCTCCGAAGCATGCTCCCGGTCACCAGTCTTCCACCACAGGAACCCCGTCTCTTTCAACGCAGCCTGACTCGCCACACGACCTTTCAAGCGGACATACGTTCGTCCTATATGCAGTGGTTCTTCCAGCTGCATCCCTATCGATACAGCTGCAGGCTCAGCATCCTTTTCACAACTTCCCAACATCAATACGACAGGAAGAAAAAACAATATATACTTCAATAGATTCATGGATTCTTCTGTTTTTCCGTTCATCGATTAAAAAATAACTCCTATTCCCAGATTCCCTTCCAGGTACTTAAAACTGTTCGTCTGTAAACCGAGTGAAAACACCATCGGACCGACTGACAGAATACACCCGGCTTCTGCTTCCATACCTTCTACCGAATGATCCTTGTTCTTCCCCCACTTGCCTCCAACAGTTTCCCAAACCAGCGTGCGGCTTCCGTATCCAACCCCGGCATACAGGTAAAATGGTTTCCAAAGGCGTTGCACGATCCCCCCCGTAACAGCCCAGCGGCTTTTCTCCGCCTTTCCTGTGTACCACTGAACCTGCCCATCCTCATCCGACACACCTCCGTCATCGCAGTCAAAATCTCCTGAATGAGTGTTGCTGAAACTATATTTAGCCTTTATATATCCGCCCGTACGCTTCATCGCCGCAACCATCAAACCATATGACATCTGAGAAGAGCGGAATCCCATCACAGGCATCACCATCACGCGAGGTCTGTCAGGCTTTTTATGCGTGGACAATAACTGCACATAGTTTTCCAGACGTGCCTGCATCTGTTGCTCCCGGGAAAACTGTTGTAATGTATCGGCGGACACATTCTCCGCATGCTGTCCGTAAGCTGCAGACACACAGGCCACCCACAACAGGCAGATCAACATTTGTCGAATTATTTTCTTCATTTTTTACCTTTTTGAGATTTTTCGTTTCCGTAACCATAACCGTACCCGTAGCCATAACCATAGCCGTAACCATAACCGGCACGTTTCATATTGATACCGTTCAGGATTACCGCCATATTGTGGAATTTTTCCTGTTTATACAGTTTTTCTACTTCAGGCAGCTGGCGACGGTCCATCAGGCCGGCACGAATCACATAAATCGTCAGATCGGCCACACGATTCACAATCGTAGCATCCGCTACCATACCGGCAGGCACATTATCCAGGATCACATAATCATAACGGTCACGCAAAGCCTTTACCAACTCTTCCAGACGGTTGCTTAAAAGTAACTCCGAAGGGTTAGGCGGTACAGGTCCTGCATGAATCACATCCAAACGATCGTTGAGACCCGAAGAAGCGATAATTTTATCCACATCTTCCACCCTTCCCGACAAATAATGCGTCAGTCCCGCATTAGCGTGACTAATGCGGGCGCTAAGGGTACCCTTACGAATATCGGTATCGACCAAGATTACCTTCTTATTCGTAAGAACGAGACTCATAGCCAGATTCATCGACACGAATGTCTTTCCTGCACCCGGATTCGAAGAGGTAAACATCACTACTTTCAGATCCTTTGCTTTTACACGCATAAATTCCATGTTCGTCCGGACAATACGGAATGCCTCAGAGACACCGTCGCGACCATTTTCATGCACTAATATCTCACTCTTGTCTTTCCTGCTACGCGAAGGTATCTCACCCAGGAAGGGGATGGAGAGGTTATCTTCCACATCTTTCCTTGAACATACTGTAGTGTTCATCGTCAACTGTATCCAAAGAATACCGGAAGGAATCGCCATGCCTAACACACAGGCGGCTAAAAGAACCAGCATCGATTTAGGAGCCACCGGCTTCTCACTTCCCTGTGCCGGGTCAATGATGCGGGCATTACTCTCCGTAATCGCCTGCGACAATGCATTTTCCTCCCGCTTATTCAATAGGTAAAGGTAAAGTTCCTCCTTGATCTTCTGCTGGCGTTCCACCGATAGCACATACTTTTGCTGAGTCGGGACAGCGGCAATACGACGGGTCGTCTGTGCTTCACGTTCACGTATATTCTTTATTTTTATATTCAACCCCACGATCAGGTTATCTACCGCCCGTATAATTGTCTGTTTCATCGCACTTAGCGAATTGTTCAGGTCCATCACAACCGGATTCTTATTACTGCTATTACCGATCAACTTATCCCGTTTCAGAAGTAGGGCGTTATATTCCGATATCTGACTTTCTACATTTGCATCCGAGATACCCGTATTAGCAGGGATCAGATCAGCCCCTTTATGTGGGTCTGTCAGATATTCCCGGATATATTTTGCCAACGTTAGTTGGTTCTCCAAACCTAGTCCTTCCTGGCTGTACTGGCTACCTTCCTGCAGGTACAGACCTGCTTCCGAATGAATATCGGTCAACTGGTTCTCCCTTTTGAAGACTTCGATCTCTGCATCCACACTTCCCAGTTCTTTTTCGATGATGATCAAGCGGTCGTTAATAAAATTCGATGTGTTGACCATCACCTGGTTCTTATCGCTTATCGCATCCTCGTTATAAATTGCGATCAGAGTATTAAGAACATCTTCCGCACGGGAAACGGAGGCATCCTGCAGAGAAAGATTCAAGATAGTAGCGGTCTTACTGGCCAATGCGACCTGCAAGGCTTCATTATAATTTAGTGCAACCCGGTCCCGACTGCTTTTGGTGACCGTTATCTCACTTCCATAATAAAGATCTGTGTAATACAAGCTCGGAGTTACCACCACTTTCCCGATAGGTGTCAATACCGTATCGTTCAACGCCACTGTTATCGTCTGGTCTTCCAGGGTTTGCCCCTCTTCCTCCAGTTCTTCGGAGGTAAAACCAGACAAGCTTACCTCCTTATCCGATACAGGTACTACCGTCAATCCGATTTCCAGATTTTCATTTATCTCCGGAAAACGAACCACCACCGGTGAATGGCTGTACAACTCCACTGTACGCAACCCTTCACGGATACTGTAACTGATATCCAGATCCAAACGTTTAACAACTGATTTCATCAGCTGTTTCGACTTGAAGACCAGCAGTTCATTATCCACACTTCTTTTCATATTGAACATATTCAAATCTTCAAAGACGGCAGCCTCACTGGCTGCGCCTCCTCCCTTCGTATCGTCCTTGATCAGTACCGTTGCCGTACGCTGATAAATTTTCGGTGCCCACCCCAGGTAAAGTACCGCTATCGCACAACAGACCACTACCGACAATAGATACCAATACCAGTTCGCACGTACAACCCGGTAGATATCAATCAGATTCAACTCATTTTCCTCTGCGCGAAGCATATTTGTTTCTTGTTCGGGATTCATCGTTCTTATACTCCTTTGTTATTTGAATATTAATACTGCAACTGTAGTCAGCAGGGATACAACCGATACCCACACACCTACCGTATTGTTCTGATTGATGCCGCTTTGCCCCGCTTTTGCCTTGTTCGGTTCCACATACACGATGTCGTTCTGCTGGAGATAATAGCAAGGCGAATCGAAGATATCCGCCGAACGAAGGTCATGAAACAGGATCGTACGTTTGCCGTTATTCTCACGGATCACAGCCACACGATCGCGACGACCGTAAATCGTAAGGTCGCCAGCCATACTCAAAGCCTCCAGTAGCGTGATACGGTCACCCGATACGGTAAAACTCCCCGGACGACTTACTTCTCCGATAACAGAGACTTTAAAGTTCAGGAACTGCACCGTTACAATCGGATCCTTGATCAAGTCCTCGTCTATCAATCGTTTCTTGATCAATTCTGTCAGCTGCATACGGCTAAGACCCGAAGCATGTATCTTGCCCAGGATCGGGAAATCGACATCCCCATAGCGGTCCACCAGATACCCCAGCACACGCTGCTGACCGGTCGCGCCATTATTTGTCCCTAACTGATAAGTTACCATCGGCATATTAAAGGGTAATGCCAGTTCCGGGTCACGACTGTTCACCATGATTGCCAGCAAATCATCCTCATGGATGATCGGTTCGTATATCTGTTCGATATTTCCCTGACGAAAAGGTTCCACATCCTGCATGTAAATAATGTTTTTAGGTGACGCACAAGAGCTCAGTATCACCACAAGCAAAGCCCAGAAGGACTGTTTGTACAAGTTCATTTTCATATTTTATTTGTTTTTATTGATATTTCGATTCAGAAAAAGGTGGGACATTTCTGACAAATTTCAAATCAGAACTTTCTGAACTCCAACCGAGCAAAGTCCGATTGTAAGATCAGGTGTTTCGACGTTAATTCTTTTACACCGAAACGTTGCTCTGTCCCATTCATGCCGAAAGGCAATAGATCTTCAATTTTACTGATGGGCATTTCGACAAACAATGAATCCCCGGTATATTCCATATTCCCTGTCTGGCTCGTAACACCTACTTGCATCAGGTTGATCGTATGTAAAGCCACACTATAATATGCTCGTTCCGGTGTTTCTTCTTCTCCGGAAGCATATTCTATTTTTAGGATCTGCCAACGGCCATCCAAGTCTCCGTTGATCGGTGTTTTTCCGCAAGCACTGACTATCAGAACTAACAGTACTGCTATTATATACCATTTCATTATATTCATTGAATTCATCATATCCATCCCGTTTTTCTGAATGTCAGCATTCCTCCGGCACTTTTACCAAGCATTCCGCCTCTATCAACACCAAGCGATGCTGTAAAGTCCCAGCCTTTCAACTGATGGGGCGTATAAGTTAATTCGACCAACGCATTTCCATTCTTTTTGATCTCATAAAAAGGTAAACCATACGTTCCCCAGTTGCGGGTAAACGACAATAGAATACGATACTGCAAATCGCTTGCTGGATTCCCCATGATCCCCAAATGATGTCCTTGCATACGTGAACTCTTAAAACTGATGTCTCCATCCTCATTATAAACAGGAGACATCACTAAAGGATTTCCGATACCCATTCCCCAATGCTGCCAACCGGTATAAATACTATGATTATAATAATTATCAGCTCCACTTACTTGCTCCGGTATCTCCGGCGTATGATCCCAATAAACAGGACCTGTCTGATCCTTTGTTGAAATATATTCGTAAACAAAACTGCTAACGATAGGATTTTCAGGAAACGTTATTTCTATTCCTGCCAGACAATCTTTCCAGCCATATTCCCCAAACATTTGTGAGTGATCCTCAAAATAATGTTCATAATAAGGACGGACCATCCAGCCCTGCGGAGCATACCAGGTGAATGAAAAGTTCCAGCTACCTAAATGGTTGCCATATACATTAAGTTGTTCCCCCATTGGCGTATCACTACCACCTCCACTCGGAATAAACACTTTAAAGAAATCCTTTATCCCATTCGGCATATCGATCTTTTCATTCCCAATAAATGCATTCCCTCCGAACTGAGCAGCCATTTCCAGCCCTCCTTCAAAGATCAGCGGAAATTTCTCCCGATTGCCAACCTTCACATACAGATCTTTAGAATGATAAAGCACATGTTCCGTATATTTATTTCCCGGAGCTACAAAATCCTTCT